>PPYE01585778.1_pt1 | contig 12767 bp, 12 predicted proteins | sample 1559881 | NCBI WGS metagenome assembly PPYE01 (sample SAMN08240022, study PRJNA423297) | Human gut metagenome, whole genome shotgun sequencing project.
CGTATAGGGGGTGTGGTAGAAAGGAGTGAAAGCGCAATGTATGATATGGATGATGCAGAAGAAGAAATGGCAAAAAGAGAAGCAACTGTCGATAGTGCAGCTGCATATCTGGAAAAATGCAAGAGAGTAAAGAAAGAAGTAAACAGACTAAAAAAACTATTTAAAAATATAGATGAAAATAAGAAAAAATTAGTGTTTACAACAATAGATGATGTTGCTTTCATGACTATTACAATGCAAGATCTTAGAGATAGTATTATAAGACAAGGAACAACGGTAACATATAAGAATGGAGAAAATCAGTACGGGACAAAACAAAGCCCGGATGCACAATTGTATTTACAACTATCACAAAAGCAGACACAGGCAATGAAACTCTTAATTGATTGTATGCCAAAGCCAGATAAGAATATTACCGTAGAAAAAGACGATGGCTTTATGGCATTTGTAAGTAACAGGGAAGATAAATGATTAAGTACCCACTGTCGTACAATCCGATACTCGATTATTATGGGAAAATAGAGAATCATGAAATTGTTGTCTGCAAAAAAATAGAAAAATGGTATAAATATCTCGCCTGGCATATAGAACATCCAGACGAGTATTTTTATTCAGTTAAAAGAGCAAACCATATATTAGAGTTTGCGGAGAACTTCTGCAAACTGTCGAAACATAAGAAGGGAACGACAAATGATGTAAAACTTGAACTATGGGAAAAAGCATACCTTGCTACAATATTTGGGTTTATAGATCATAAAGGCATAAGACAATACAGAGAATCAATACTGATCGTAGGTAAGAAAAACGGAAAGTCATTGTTGGCATCAATTATAGGCGATTATATGCTTATAGGAGATGGGGAACCAGGGCCTGAGGTATATGCAGTAGCAACAAAAAGAGAGCAGGCAATGATCGTATGGACAGAAGCCAAACGAATGGTAAACAAGTCTCCAGTGCTAAGAAAAAGAATTAAGCCATTGGTTAATATGCTATCGTCTGAAGCATTTAATGAGGGCTTTTTTAAACCGCTAGCATCAGACAAAGACAGTATGGATGGACTTAATGTACATTGCTGCCTTATGGATGAGATTCATCAGTGGAAGAATGGAAAAGCACTTTACGATATCATGGCTGATGGTACTACTGCACGAGATCAGCCATTAATTAGCATTACATCAACAGCTGGAACTGTAAGAAAAGATATTTACGATAAGAAATATGATGAGGCATCAAGAATCATAAATGGATTATTTGATGATAAAGGATATAAAGATCCGCATACGGCTGTTTTCATTTATGAACTGGATAAGAGGGAGGAATGGACAGATGAAAAGTGCTGGATAAAAGCAAATCCAGGTCTTGGAACAATAAAAAGTATTACTCAGTTGAGAGACAAAGTAAGAAAAGCACAGGAAGATTCCACACTTGTTAAAAACCTTGTATGTAAGGAATTTAATATTAGAGAAACGTCAGATCAGGCATGGCTGACATTTGAGGATGCTGATAATGAAGACACATTTAAACTGGATCTTAAGAACAGACAGCTTATATGGCATCATAAGTTAGATGATGATGGGGAGGAAAGGTGGAAAGATATCACTCTTCCGTATCCTAAATATGGCATAGGTGGGACTGATTTATCTAAAACGACAGACCTTACATCGGCGTCTGTTACATTTATGGTGCCTGAATGTGACAGAATATTTGAACTGAAAATGTATTGGATACCAGAAGACCTGGTTGAAAAACATGTAAAAGAGGACAAGGTGCCATATGACATATGGATTAGTCAAGGGTATTGCAGGACATGTCCTGGAAATAAGAACCATCCTAAGTTTGTAACTCAATGGCTTTTAGAGATTCAAAATGAATTAGATATATACATTCCATGGATAGGATACGATGCATGGTCTGCTCAGTATTGGGTTGAAGAGATGCAAGGGTATTTCGGAAAGGAAAGTATGATAGCAGTACATCAAGGAAAACAAACACTAAGCGGACCGATGAAAGTAATGGGAGCAGATCTACAGAGCAATAAATTGATATATAATAACAACCCAATAACAAAATGGTGTTTATGCAATACTGCAATAGACATAGATAAAAATGGTAACATGCAGCCAATAAAAGCAGAAGAAGCTACGAAGAGGATAGATGGAACAGCAGCACTGTTAGACTCGTATGTAGTGCTTGAGGAAAAAATGAATGATTACCTATCAATGATTTAGGAAAGGAGGGAAAATGAGCATATTTAACAGGTTGAAGAATGTAAAAGTACAGTCAAGATATAAGATGGTAACAACAACAGGAAATGGATTATATGTTTGGAATGGTAAACTTTACGAAAGCGATATTGTTCGAGCTTGCATTAGACCAAGAGTTAAATCTATGGGGAAACTTGTAGCAAAGCACATAAGAGATTCAACAGCAAGTGGCGGAGAGTTTAAAGTTAATCCGGAGACGTATATGAGATTCCTTCTTGAAGAACCAAACCCATATATGACGGGACAAATGCTACAAGAAAAAATAACAACACAGCTTGCACTAAACAATAATGCGTTTATTTTGATTATTAGAGATAGTCATGGAATACCTTGTGAACTATATCCAATTCCATCAACAATGGTGGAAGCAATTTATGATTCACAATGTAATCTGTATTTGAAATTCTATTTTACCAATGGGCAGCAGGCTACATTCCCATACGATCAGATTATCCATATGAGAGATGATTACAATGAAAACGATATATTTGGAAATGAGCCAGGCCCAGCACTTGCGGATTTGATGAATGTGGTAGGAACTATTGATCATGGAATTATTAATGCAATTAAGAATAGCGGAATAGTAAAATGGTTGTTAAAGTACAACACATCACTTAGACCAGAAGATTTGAAATCAAATGTTAAGCAATTTGCTGACAGCTATTTGAAAATTGAATCTGACACGGTTGGAGTAGCAGGTGTTGATGCAAAAGCTGACGCGACAAGAGTAGAACCTAAGGATTATGTACCGAATGCTGCACAGACGGATCGTACAACGGATAGGATCTATTCTTTTTTCAACACTAATAAGAAGATTGTACAGTCAAATTACACAGAAGATGAGTGGAATGCATATTATGAGTCAAGAATTGAACCTGATGCAAGACAGATGAGTGAAGAATATACACGAAAGTTGTTTAGCAGGAAAGATAGAGAAGCTGGAAATAAGATTATATTTGAAGCATCAAGCCTCCAGTATGCATCTATGAGCACTAAGCTATCACTGCTCGGAGCAATAGACAGAGGTACAATGAATACAAATGAGTGGAGAAACATAATGAATCTAGCACCAGCACCACATGGTGACGAATATATTCGTAGACTTGATACAGTACCGGTAACGGAGAAGGGAGACGAAGACAACGAAAACAGTTAATGTAAAAGGAGCAATAATTCCAAATGAGAATAAGTGGATCTATGATCTGTTTGGTATTGATGCGACAAGCCCAGGAAGTGTACAGAAAGAACTGAATGATGCAAATGGAGAAAATATAATCATACAGATAAATTCTGGAGGAGGAGATATAGGTGCTGGAAATGAAATCGCATATTTGATCAGTCAGTATGAAGGTGAAACAACAGCAGATATTGTGGGCTATTGTTGCTCAGCAGCAACACTTCCAGCATGCGCCGCAAAGAAGGCAAGAATGGCGCCAAGCGCATTGTACATGATACATAATGTATCAGGTGGATCCAGTGGGGATTACAGAGACTTGAGCCACACATCAAATGTGCTTAGAACTGCATCAGAAGCAATTAGTAATGCATATCAGCAAAAGACAGGTAAGAGTGAGAAAGAATTACTCTCACTAATGGATGATGAAACATGGCTTAATGCAAAACAGGCTAAAGAAAATGGATTCATTGATGAAATTATCGGTGAATCTGTAATTGATGATGACGGCGTAAAAACAACGCTTGTCAATTCATTCTGCACGTTACTTCCAGATGAAACGATACAGAAAGTAAGAAATATGGTAAAGAATCCGCAGGGATCGTCAGAAGATGATTCTAATGCGGATTTTTTAATGCGGAAAAATACCGCGCTAGCAAATTTAAGGCTATTAGAATTAGAAGGGAGAAAGTAGTATGAAGTTTATGAACCAGGTTGCTAAGTATGGCAACGTAGAGGCATACAATGCCGACAGACAGAAAATGATCGATGAAGCAAAGCAGCTTATTAGCACAGGAAAGGTTGAGGAAGGAAACGCAAAGATGGATGACATCAGCGAACTTGACTCAGACTATGAAGCATTTGGAAAGGCACAGGCAAATCTTAACGCTTTAGCTGGCACACCAGCAATGGTAAACATGGCGAATATTGGCCAACTTGGAACGCAGCCACAGGCAGGTGCATCAATAATTGATAGCACAGGAAAGGATACAATGACAGATGATATCTATGATACTCTTGAGTATCACAAGGCATTCATGCAGAATGTAATCAATGGTACGCCTATTCCTGCTAAGTTCCAGAATGCAGATGCTAATACAAAGAGCTCTGATGTAACTGCTGTTATACCAACAACTACAATGAACAAGATCATTGAGAAGATGGAGAGTGTTGGTGGAATTTATGCAAAGGTTACAAAGACGGCGTTTAAGGGAGGATTGTCAATCCCTACATCTGCTGTTAAGCCGGTAGCTTCCTGGGTAGCAGAAGGCGCAAAGTCTGATAAGCAGAAGAAGACAACAGGAAGCATTACATTTACATACCACAAGTTACGCTGCGCAGTATCAATGTCTATCGAGACACAGACAATGGCACTGCCGGCATTTGAAGCAGCATTTATTCAGAATGTAACTGAAGCAATGATCAAAGCAATTGAACAGGGCGTTTTTACAGGAACAGGAGCTGACAACCATCAGATGGTAGGATTCCTTACAGAGACAGTTGTTGATGGCCAGAATGTTGATATCGCTAAGACGGCAAGCATCAAGTATGCAGATCTGTGTAAAGCAGAAGCAGCTCTTCCGGAAGAATATGAGAATGGAGCAGAATGGTACATGAGAAAAGCAACTTTCTTCAATCAGATTGCCGCAATGGTAGATTCACAGGGGCAACCAATTGCGCGCGTGAACGTAGGAATTGATGGTAAGCCAGCATATACAATCTTAGGAAGAACAGTAAACTTCACTCAGTATATGCCAGCATGGGCTGACACAGTTACTGCTGATACGATTGTTGCGTGTATTTTTAACATGGCAGATTATGTTATCAATACAAACCTCAACATGACAGTCAAGAAGTATGAGGACAACGAAACAGATGATCAGGTAACAAAGGCTATTATGCTTGTGGATGGAAAGACAACCGACAAGAACAGCCTTGTAACTGTAACTAAGAAAGCAGCATAATCAGGTGAGAGGGCTTAATGCCCTCTCTTTTTAAAGGAGAGAGCATGGCGGAGAAGAATACATTTACAGAACAAGTAAAGTTATTTCTAAGAATAAAAAATGATGCTTATGACACTGAGGTGGAGGCATTGATCGAAAGCGCTAAAGCAGACTTGCAATTGGCCGGAGTTGATTCGGACAAGCAGATTGACAATGAGACTGATCCGTTAATTGAACGTGCGATAGAGTACTACTGCAAAGCTAACTTTGGATATGACGAACAGTCTGAAACATTTGGAAGGGCATATAGCAGCTTGAAGGATGCGTTGAGTCTTTCTATGAAATACAGAAAGAGTGAGAAGGATGTATAAAGATATTGGAACACTGCAGTATATAGAACATGGTCAGGACAAAGATGGATTCCCTAAAGATCACGAAATACCATATGAAGTGTATCTGAGGGTGATGTCAGTTAAAAGATCTGAATTTTATGCTGCAATGCAGGCGGGACATAAGCCATCAATTGTATTTGGGATTCGTACAGAAGACTATGAGCAGACAAAACACATCGTAGACAACAAAGCAATATATGCACAAAAAATGGTATACGATGGGGCAACATATAACATTGTTAGAACATATCAGAAAAGCGGATCTGAAACAGAACTGACATGTGAGTAAGGAGGATCTTTATGGGAACATGCCGATATGACCTGCCAGAAGACTTTATGAAAGAACTTAACAAGCTTGAGAATCAGGATGAAATAGTTGAGAAAATGCTCGAAGAAGCAGCACCTATTGTGCAGAAAGAACAGAAGAAACTAATGGAGAAACACAGAAGAACAGGATGCCAGATTAGCTCTGTTAAACCAACTAAAGTGAAAAAGAATGACTATGGACATTATTTAGTTGTGAGGCCTACGGGCAAAAATAAACATGGAGTGAGGAATATGGAGGCGTTTATCTATGGTGAGTATGGGACTTCTACACAGAAGGCAGATCCGATACAGTCAAAAGTAATAACTAATACAGAGGAAACAGTAGCTGAAAAGATGCAGGAAGTATTTAATAAGGAGATTGAATAATGAATATTAATTCAATAATTGTTGATACATTGAAGCCTATTGTTCCTAACGTATATCCACTTTCTTATGAAGGAGAAAGCAGAGAGTATATAACATTTAACAGATCAAATGATGTAGGGATAAACTTTGCGGATGATGAACCAGAGGACAACCAAATAGATGTTATGATTCATTTATTTACGCCAAATAACACAAAGCCTTACGAGAAAAAAATTCGTAAGGCTTTATTTAAAGCTGGTTTTACATATCCAGAGATAACTATGGAACAATATGAGGATTCCAAGAGATTAAACCACATTACGTTTGAATGCTCGTATGTGGAAACTATTGAATTATGAAAGGAGAATATTTAAATGCCAAGTGTAGGAGTTAAACATATTGTGGCAGCGAAATACCATGAAGGGAGCAATGAATCTGCACCATCATATACCGAAGGTATGGTATTAGCAGAAGCAATTAAAGTGGATACAAAGTGGGATAAAGGAGATGCAACAGTATATTCTGATGATGCTTTATCTGAATCAGATACAAGTGTTACAGGAGGTAAGCAGACTCTTGAAGTAAATCATTTATCACTTGCAAAACAGGCTTATGTATTGGGACACAGCTATAGTGTAGCCAATGGACTCACTGAAAAAGAAGGGGATACAGCTCCATATGTAGGACATGGATACTATGGCAGATCTGTTCTACATGGAACAGTTTCTTATATTGCAGTATGGATCTATAAGACTCAGTTCGGACAGCCGGATGAATCACTTGAAACAAAAAATAATAAGCCTAAGTTCACAACACCAAAGATCGAAGGAACGATTATGCAGGCAAGTGATGGAAAGTTTAGAACAATTAATGAATTCACAACTGAGAAAGCGGCAAGAGATTGGCTCGATGGTATGGCAGGAGTAACACCACAGTGTACTGCCCCTGTGGCGAGCGTAGAATCAGGTACATATGAAGCATCTCAGAGCGTAGTACTAACGGCTGGATCGGGCGAGGAAATCCATTACACAACTAACGGATTAACACCAACAAAGGATAGCACGAAGTATACAGAAGCAATTTCTGTTTCTTCAAGCACTGCAATTAGAGCGATTGCAACAAAAGAAGGATCAAGTAACTCAGCAGAATCAGATTACGAATATGTGATCACTGCGTAAAATGGTTTAGGGAGCAGAGATGCTCCCTTTTTTGCGAGGTAAAATATGAAGGATGTTATGAAAAAGCTACCGCTTGCCAAAGTGGTAACACACTTGAAAAAGAATAATGATGGAGTTGTAATCGACACTGATATTGAGACTGTTGAACGTAATTATCTACTTATCATGGATATAAATGTACTTGAACAGATTGACAATAAGTACAAGACAGATGATAAGGATGGGCTTACTATATGGGGGAATATGGCATCAGAACCAGCAACAAGATATAAAGCACTTGCAGAATTCTTGTGCTTTTGTGTAAATGAAGGTATTAGAATTGAAAATAAAACAAGAAAACAAAATAACCTTCAATTACTTGAGACATTTAAAGAAGACGAGATTACACTTGACTTATCCACAATGATGGATACAGTAACAAGCCTGATTCATGATAGTACAAAAAGTAAAAAAAGCGAAGATGTTGAAAAAAATTAGATGGCCAGGACAATGAGATAGACTTCATTGCCTGGCTATATTACGTTGGACATAAGAAACTCGGATACTCTGAAGAAGAAATAGGGGAAATGACACTAACTAAATTTAACCGATTATACGAGATGTACAAGACAGTGCATGACGCAGAACAGAATATGTTACTTAGCGGTAGAACATATGCAGCGTCGGATTATGAACCGAATATAACAGATATTCTGTAGAAAGGAGGAAAGATGGCAACTAAAAAGACTGGAATCACACTTGCGGCCGAAGGAGAAAAAGAGTTTAGAAAAGCTATTACTAATATTAATTCAGATATGAAAGTTATGAGTACTGAACTTAAGAAGGTAACAGCTGAGTACGCCGAAAATGATAAGAGTGTAGAAGCGTTAACGGCTAAGGACAAGGTGCTGACGGATCAGTATGAAAAGCAACAGGAAAAAATTAGGACACTGGCACAAGCACTTGCAAATGCAAAAGAAAATTATGCTGATAATACAGTAAAAGTAAATAAGTGGCAGGCGTCTTTAAATACAGCGGAAGCGAATCTTGCTAAAATGGATACGGAAATACGGAAGAATAAGAAAGCACTGGAAGAAGCAAAGAACCCGACCGTAAAAGAATCTGAAGCTATAAAAGAAGTTGGAGAGAGTGCTGAAAAGGCATCACCTAAAGTGGTTGAAATGGGAGACATAATTAAGGCTAATTTAGTAAGTGATGTAATTGTAGGCGGAGCGCGTAAACTCAAAAATGGAATAGTAGAACTTGGAAAAGAAACAATTGGGTTTTCCGTAGACACTCAAAAGGCAATGAATACATTCAGAGCGCAGACAGGAATGTCTGAAGAATCTGCAGATAGATTTAAAAAAGCTATAGAGAATGTGTATAGCGATAATTTCGGAGAAGATGTCAAAGACATTTCGTCCACAATGGCGATGATTACAGAACAGATAGGCCAGGTATCTGAAAGCTGGGAAACAGACGACCTAACATCATTCACTGAAAGTCTTTATGAATTAAGAGATACGTTCGGGATTGAAATGCCAGATTCGATTAGGGCAGCAAATACGATGATGAGTATATTTGGCATTGATGGAAAAGACTCATTGAGTTTAATCGCGAGCGGAATGCAGAATGGATTGAATTTCTCTGATGAATTGCTAGATAACATACATGAGTATTCAGTACAGTTCAACAAGCTTGGACTTGATGCAAATGATATGTTTACGATCTTTCAAAAAGGTACTAATGAGGGGGCTTTTAACCTTGATAAGATAGGTGATGCAGTAAAGGAGTTCTCAATTCGTGCAATAGATGGATCTAAAACAACAGAAGATGGATTCAAGAGGATAGGACTGAATGCCGATGAAATGGCGAAGAAATTTGCTGATGGAGGAGACGCTGCAAGAGATGCTTATAATCAAACGATTGAAGCACTTAAAAATATGGATGATCCTATATCACAGAGCACTGCAGGCGTGGATTTGTTCGGAACAATGTGGGAAGACTTGGGACCGAATGTCATTACAAATATAGGCGGAATTAATGGACAACTTTATGATACAGAAAATGCATTGGATGGGATTAATAACGTCAAATACAACGATATAGGCAGCGCACTACAAGGACTTAGTAGAGAAGTGCAGGTTAGTGTTTCAGATAAGCTGAATGACACGTTATTGCCTTTACTTCAAAAATTAATCGTGTTTATACATGAGAATGGAGATAGCATTGCGTCTGGAATCTCAAAAGTGGTGACTGCAATGGCAGCAGTGATTGCCTTTGTTACAAAAAATTGGCAGATCATAGTAGGAGTAATCGCGAGTTTAGGTACAATGCTGACAATGCTTAAAATAAAAACAATAGAGCTGAATATCGTCATGAAGGCGAATCCTGTTATGGCAATCATTTCACTAATAATTGGATTAATTACATGGCTTGGAACTCTATATGCAACTAACGAAGATTTTAGAAATAAGATAAATGCAATTTTTACGTCAATTGGGAATGCATTTCATGCGGTAGTAGATGGAATTATTACATTCTTTACGCAGACAATACCGGATACATTCAATGCAGTGATCGGATTTGTTCAGAACAATTGGCAAGGTTTATTACTACTTATTGTTAATCCGTTTGCAGGAGCATTCAAGCTGCTATATGACAATTGCGAAGGCTTTAGAAACTTTGTTAATGGGTTTATGAGTAACGTAGTTGATGCTGTTACCACCGGGTTTGATGGAGCAATTAACTTTATAACCAGCCTTCCAGGAAGAGCAATAGAATGGGGGAGAGATTTCATTCAAGGCTTAGTAGATGGTATTAAGTCGGCTATTGGATGGGTTGAAGATGCAGTGTCAAGCGTCGCAGATAAGATCAAGTCATTCCTACATTTCTCTGTACCAGATGAAGGGCCGTTAACGGATTATGAAACATGGATGCCTGACTTCATGGAGGGGATGGCAAATGGTATTAGCGCAAGCAAACGTAAGGTTGAACAGGCTGTTAAGGGAGTTGCAAGTGGAATAAGGATGAATATGAGCATGCCAAACGTTCAGCAAAATGTGAATGTAAGTAATGGAGCTTCTGGAATCGTTGATGCAGTTCAGAACGGCTTGAATGGTATGCAAATTGAAGCTACTATCCAATTAGGTAATAAGAAATTTGCTAAAGTTGCAGCACCGCTTGTAGTAAAAGAAATTTCTCACACGATGGGTGGCAAAAATGGAATGAAGGGGGTTACTGCATGGGATATTCGATAGAGAAGGATGGTGTATCAAATATCGATCTTGGAATGACTGTGACGAGTAGACCGTCTATTCCAGTGCCAGAGCCTAATACAAAGGAGATAACAATACCTGGAAGAAATGGAGCACTTCATGTAAATGACGGTACGTATAAAGATATTGTTGTTCCGGTAGAATTAGGCTTTAAAGTGAAGGAGAAAGATTGGATGATGCAGAGAAGAAATGCACTGGATTGGTTAGACGGTCCGGGAACATTAAGATTTTCTGATTATCCAGGATATTTCTTAAAGTGCAAAAAAGTAGTTGCTCCTGATCTGACAAGAACTATGAAAAGAATAGGAAAATTTAAAGCTGAGTTCACATGCTATCCGCATTTCTTTTCAGATATTGGACAGCAATATATTTCAGATCCGACAGAACTTTATAACGATGGCTTGGAATCAACACCTTTATTTCACATTGTAGGAGAAGGAAACTGTACCATTACTGTAAATGGATATGCTTTCAAGGCAAACGTAGGACAAGAATTATATATTGACACTGATCTTGAAATTTCATATAGGGCAGACAAAACATTTGCGAATACAACAGTAACGGGAAAATATGACCATATCAGATTTACCCCGGGAAAGAATACGATAAGTATTACTTCAGGTTTCAAATTGTATGTCAAGCCGGACTGGAGGTTCAGATGATTTATTTATATGATCCTACTAATACGGATTTTGAACATAATGGAAATGTAACATTGCACCCGGAATCATGTGTACTTAGTATGGAAACAAACGGAACATGGGAAGTAGAACTTGAACAACCAATAGATAATAATGGCGAGTTCCAACATGTGGTTGAGAATGCTGTATTATCGGTTCCAACTCCAATGTCTGAGGAAAACAAACTGTTTAGGATCTATAAGAAGAATAAGACGGATGATGGAGTTACAGCATATGTACGGCCACTTTTCTTTGACGCGGCACACGATGCTTACATTATAGATAAGCGGCCAACTAGTACAACGGGGCAGCAGGCACTGAATGTACTTACAGAAGGTACAAAATATCAGGTATCGTCAGATATTACTGATATAAAGACAACATACATACAGAATAAGAATTTGATTGAAGCATTGTTCAGTGATGACGATAATTCTTTCCTGAAGCGTTGGGGTGGAGAACCGATATTTGATAATTATAAAGCCATTATAAATAAGAGATGCGGTGGAGATTATGGATTCCGTGTTACATTTGGTAGAAACCTAATGGGGATTGAAGAAGAGGTCAGCATGGATGATGTTGTGACAAGAATTTATCCTCAGGCATATAACGGGTATACTCTTCAAAATAATGGATATGTAGACAGCCCGAATATTGGTAAATATCCAATTCCATATTGCAAGCATATTGAGTTTTCTGATCTTAAATTGCAGTCTGATTGCCAGGATGGAGAAACAGGCTACGCTACACTTGCTGATCTTCAAGCAGCATTAATCGAAAGGTGTAACAAAGAATATGGAAATGGCATTGATAAGCCAACGATTACATACAAAATTGATATGGTTGATTTATCTGCTACAGATGAATACAAAGACTATAAGGGATTTGAAACGGTAGGATTAGGAGATACAGTATATTGCCAAAACGATAGAATTGGAGTAGAGACAACTGCAAGAGTAGTTAAATTAACATATGATTGCATTATGGAACGTACAGAGACACTTGAGCTTGGAGATGCAGAAACAACATACTTTGATAAGCTTAATTCATCTATGCAACAAGCTAATAAAGCATTTGATTCCACTGGAAATGTAAAAGGCGAAGGCATCTCAGGTGTCATTGATATGATGCAGACAGTGCTTAAGGCTTCTAGAGGAATTGCAAAGAAACAGCAGGAGAGAGCTATATTGTTCGAAGACTTGGATCC
>PPYE01344168.1_pt1 | contig 12762 bp, 11 predicted proteins | sample 1559881 | NCBI WGS metagenome assembly PPYE01 (sample SAMN08240022, study PRJNA423297) | Human gut metagenome, whole genome shotgun sequencing project.
GTGGATTGAAATTGGTCCAAGCTGGATAAGCCCATGAATCGCCGCCGTCGCACCCCTCGCGGGGTGCGTGGATTGAAATGATCTGCCGGACGGCCGGATCGCGGTAAAAATGCGTCGCACCCCTCGCGGGGTGCGTGGATTGAAATAAAAGCACAGAGATACAGGTCTATGATGTGGTGCGGTCGCACCCCTCGCGGGGTGCGTGGATTGAAATTGGTGGAATCGATATCAACTGACAGGAGGAAAAGGTCGCACCCCTCGCGGGGTGCGTGGATTGAAATTTTAAGGCTGGGCCATGTGAACGATGCTCATCCAAGGTCGCACCCCTCGCGGGGTGCGTGGATTGAAATCCAGGTCAGGCGGCGGAGGCCGCTTCGTGCCATGTCGCACCCCTCGCGGGGTGCGTGGATTGAAATGGAGAAGGGGATCATGGCCGGCCGGGACGCCGATGCCGTCGCACCCCTCGCGGGGTGCGTGGATTGAAATTGGCATTTGGTGATGTAGTCGGCCAGCTCCCGGCCGTCGCACCCCTCGCGGGGTGCGTGGATTGAAATCGGTCAGTAATCCAGTGCAGGCCCTTCCGCCGGGGTCGCACCCCTCGCGGGGTGCGTGGATTGGAATTACCGTGGACGACCACGCCATTGTCCAGCACCTCCCGTCGCACCCCTCGCGGGGTGCGTGGATTGAAATCTCGTTCCAGCGATCGACGGAACTTGGTGATGACGTCGCACCCCTCGCGGGGTGCGTGGATTGAAATCGTAATCGTACTGGTCAAACGCCGACACAAACAAAGGTCGCACCCCTCGCGGGGTGCGTGGATTGAAATTGGACCGGGTGTCCAAACATCCACGGCTGCACCTCGTCGCACCCCTCGCGGGGTGCGTGGATTGAAATGTACATGTCACGCAACAGTGGGTGGATATCCTGGTCGCACCCCTCGCGGGGTGCGTGGATTGAAATTGTGTTTTGGGGAGCTCTGGCTGTGGGCAGCGTGAGTCGCACCCCTCGCGGGGTGCGTGGATTGAAATAAAGAATCCGCCTAGCATGATCCCTTTTGTGGGCGGTCGCACCCCTCGCGGGGTGCGTGGATTGAAATCTGACATTGGCTTGAGCCGTTGAGGTTCTGGTCGTCGCACCCCTCGCGGGGTGCGTGGATTGAAATTCCGCCGTCTTGGTGAGCACCACACCCACCCCCTGGTCGCACCCCTCGCGGGGTGCGTGGATTGAAATATGCTTGCTCCTCCTTACTTCCGGTCCGCCAGCGGTCGCACCCCTCGCGGGGTGCGTGGATTGAAATGGAACGCAGGCCGAGCGAGTACACACCAATAAGGAGTCGCACCCCTCGCGGGGTGCGTGGATTGAAATAGTGAGAAATACGACATCACCAAGCATCCCCGGTATAAGTCGCACCCCTCACGGGGTGCGTGGGTTGAAATCAGCGGCTGGACCGCGGCCACATGGAGTATGTCTGTCGCACCCCTCGCGGGTGCGTGGATTGAACTGTCTTACAGGGGCGCCTGGTCAGTTTGCAGGAGACGCCGCATAGGGGCGCGGGTCGATTCAAATTTTCACCCCGCGCCCCTGCTGTTTGCGTTTCTTTTCGTTGACTGGTATAGTAGGGAATGATATAATAGGATGATTATGACAAAAACTATGGTGGGAAGATCATATTATGTGGATTTCAAGTGACTGGAAGGACTATGAGCTGCTGGACTGCGGCGGCGGCGAGCGTCTGGAGCGCTGGGGCAAGTATCTGTTGGTGCGGCCCGATCCTCAGGCCATCTGGCGTCCGGAGGGGCGGCATCCCGGATGGCGGAGGCACGACGCCCGGTACCAGCGCGCCTCCACCGGAGGGGGCCAGTGGGTCAAGAAGGAACTGCCCCAGCGCTGGACATTGGGTTACAAGGGGCTGACCCTCAACATCAAGCCTATGAACTTCAAGCACACCGGCGTCTTTCCGGAGCAGGCGGCCAACTGGGATTTCGCCATGGAGCGCATCCGTTCCGCCGGGCGGCCCATCCGGGTGCTCAACCTCTTTGCCTACACCGGCGCGGCCTCGGTGGCCTGCGCGGCGGCGGGAGCCGCCGTGTGCCACGTGGACGCGGCCAAGGGCATGGTGAGCTGGGCGCGGGAGAACGCGGCCTCCTCCGGCCTGTCCGACGCGCCCATCCGCTGGATCGTGGACGACTGCGCCAAGTTCGTGGAGCGGGAGATCCGCCGGGGCCGCCGGTACGATGCAGTCATCATGGACCCCCCCTCCTACGGCCGGGGTCCCTCCGGCGAGATCTGGAAGCTGGAGGAGAACCTCTTCCCTTTTGTGGAACTGGTAGCCGGGGTGCTCTCGGACGAACCCCTGTTTTTCCTCATTAACTCCTATACTACGGGGCTAGCCCCCTCGGTACTGACCTACCTGCTGGAGACTCTGGTAGCCCGCCGGTACGGCGGCCGCACCGAGAGCCAGGAGCTGGGCCTGCCCGTCACCGCCACCGGCCTGGCCCTCCCCTGCGGGGCTTCGGGCCGCTGGACCGCCGAATAAGGAGTGATGTGCTATATGAACCATGCAATCATTCAAACAGAGGGGCTCCGCTTCGCCTATGCGGAGGAGGGGGCGGTCAACCCCTTTGTGCTGGACGGGGTAAGCCTGGACATCGAGGAGGGCTCCTTCGTGGCTGTGCTGGGGCACAACGGCTCCGGCAAGTCCACCCTGGCCAAGCACCTGAACGCCATCCTGCTGCCCTCCGGCGGCAAAGTCTACGTGGACGGCATCGACACCGCCGACGAGGATAAACTGCTGGACATCCGCCGCACCGTGGGCATGGTATTCCAGAACCCGGACAACCAGATCGTTGCCAACGTGGTGGAGGAGGACGTGGCCTTCGCCCCTGAGAATCTGGGGGTGCCCCCGGCGGAGATCCGCCGGAGGGTGGACGACGCCCTCAAGGCCGTGGGCATGTACGAGTACCGGGAGCACGCCCCCCACCTGCTCTCCGGCGGACAGAAACAGCGGGTGGCCATTGCCGGTGTCATCGCTATGGCGCCCCGCTGCATTGTGCTGGACGAGCCCACCGCCATGCTGGACCCCATCGGCCGGGCGGAGGTCATGAAGACCATCCGTGAGCTCAACCGCTCCTCCGGCGTGACGGTAGTGCTCATCACCCACCATATGGACGAGGCCGCCCAGGCCGACCGGCTGGTGGTCATGGCCAAGGGCCGGGTGGTGGCCGACGGCACCCCCCGGAAGGTCTTTCAGCGGGTGGAGGAGTTGAAGGCCGTGGGCCTCACTGTCCCCGAGACCACCGAGCTGCTGTGGCAGCTCCGGCAGGCGGGGGTGGACGTTCCTCTGGACGCACTGAGCGACGAGGAATGTGCCCAGGCGCTCTTTGATCTGCTGCAAACACGGGCGTGACCTGCGGGCATGCACCAAATGATAAAGGAATGAAGCCATTGGAACCGATCATTCAGACGGAGCGCCTGAGCCACATCTATTCCGCCGGCACCCCCTTTGAACACGGGGCCCTGGTGGACGTGGACTTTACCGCCTACCGCGGGGAGTACCTGGGCATCATCGGCCACACCGGCTCGGGCAAATCCACCCTCATCCAGCACCTCAACGGGCTGCTCAAACCTACCTCCGGCCGCGTCCTCTTCGAGGGCCGGGATATCTGGGAGAGCAAGGAGCGCACCCGCCAAACCCGCTTCCAGGTGGGACTGGTGTTTCAGTACCCGGAGTACCAGCTCTTTGAGGAGACCATCTATAAGGATATCGCCTTCGGCCCTAAAAACATGGGGCTGGACGAGAGGGAGGTCGACCGCCGGGTGCGCGAGGCCGCCCAGTTTGTTGGGTTGCGGGAGGACATGCTGGAAAAATCCCCCTTCGAGCTGTCCGGCGGACAAAAGCGCCGGGTCGCCATCGCCGGCGTTATTGCCATGGAGCCCTCCGTGCTCATACTGGACGAGCCCACCGCCGGCCTGGACCCAGTTGGCGTGGCGTCCATCCTGGGCAACATCCACGACTATCACACGGCCAAAAACGCCACTATCATCATCGTTTCCCACTCCATGGAGGAAGTGGCCCGGACGGTGGACCGGCTGGTGGTGATCAACGACGGCCGGATTCCCTTCTCCGGCGCGCCCCGGGAGGTCTTTGCCCACGGGGACGAGCTGGAGGCCATGGGCTTGGGCGTGCCCGCCATGACCCGGGTGTTCCACCGCCTGCGGGCCATGGGCGTGGACATCGACCCGTCGGTCTACACCACGGAGCAGGCCAGAGACGCCGTCCTGGCCAAGCTGGCCCGTGCCGGTCAGCAGAAGCAGTCTGCTTCCGGCGAAAGGGGGGCGGTGTAAGTGGCATTGAAGGACATTACCCTGGGCCAGTACTTCCCAGGCAACACCCTGCTTCACCGGCTGGACCCCCGCACCAAGCTGCTCTTTACCGTGGCCTATATCGTGGCTCTGTTTCTGGCCAAGCATGTGTTGGGCTATGCGGTTCTCTTCGTCCTGCTGGCGGTGCTGATCGCCGTGTCCAAGGTGGGCATCAAGAGCATCCTACGGGGGATGAAGCCTATTTTGATCATCGTCATTATCACCGGCCTGCTCAACCTGTTCTACACCCGGGGCGAGGGAGCGCCGCTGGTCTCCTTCTGGATCTTTACCATCTATCCGGAGGGCATCTGGGCGGCGGTGTTTATGGTGCTACGCATCGCCATGCTCATCACCTGCACCTTCCTGCTGACCTATACCACCTCCCCCATCCTGCTCACCGACGGCCTGGAAAAACTGATGGGACCGCTGAAAACCCTCCATGTGCCGGTGCATGAGCTGTCCATGATGATGTCCATCGCCTTGCGCTTCATCCCTACCCTCATCGAGGAGACGGATAAGATCATGTCCGCTCAGAAGGCCCGCGGCGCCGACTTCGATACCGGCAACCTGCTCCAGAAGGCCAAAGCCCTGGTGCCCCTGCTGGTACCCCTGTTCATTTCTGCCTTCCGCCGGGCCGACGAGCTTGCCATTGCCATGGAGTGCCGCTGCTACCACGGCGGAGAGGGCCGCACCCGCCTGCGCCAGCTCAAGCTAAAGGGCATCGACATCGCCGCTCTGGTCTTCGCGGTGCTTCTGTGTGTCGGCATCGGCGTGCTGCGGCACTTTGGACTTTAAGAAAAAAATAATGGGATTTTAAAGCTTTATGAGAAATATTGCGCTACGCTTGATGTATGTGGGGACGGCCTATCACGGCTGGCAGGTTCAAAAGAACGCCGTCACCGTGGCGGAGACGCTGGAACACTCCCTGGCCTCGGTGGTGGGCCACCCGGTCAAATGTACCGGCGCGGGCCGCACTGACGCCGGCGTGCACGCGGAGACCTATATCGCCAATTTCCGCACCTCCTCCCGTATCCCCTGCGACCGGATTCCCCTGGCGGTGAACACCCGGCTGCCCGATGACATCGTGGTGATAAAGGCTACCGAGGTGCCCGACGGCTTCAACGCCATCGGCTCCTGCCTGAAAAAGGAGTACACTTACCGCATCTACAATTCCCACATACGGAACGCATTTTACGTCAACCGCGCCTGGTTCTATCCCAAACACCTGGACGAGACTGTGATGCAGCGTGCGGCCTCCCACTTTGTGGGTACCCACGACTTCGCGGCTGTTCGGAGCGTCGGCACCGAAACCCGCACCACCGTGCGCACGGTTCACTACTTTAATATCTCCCGCAGCGGAGAACTGATCGAGTGCCGGGTGTGCGCCGACGGCTTTCTCTACAACATGGTGCGCGCCATGGTGGGCACTTGTGTCTACGCCGCCGACGGCAAATTCTCCCCCGATGACGTGCCCGCCATTCTGGAAGGCCGCAACCGCACCGCCGCCGGGCCTACTGTACCCGCCGGGGGGCTCTATATGACCAAACTGTGGTATCAGGAGGACGTCCTATAGCTCACTCTCCTGCCCTTATGTGAACTCTGGAGGTATTTCTATGCCTGCTGCACTGTGGTTCGCCATCGGCGCCGCCATCCTCTGCGCCATAACGTCAGTCTATTTGGGAACGAAAAAATAATTCTATTGCAGGGCCTGCACAAGCGCCCCTTTTATCTGTGCCGCTTATGCCTCTGCCGCATGAAATCCATGAAGGAGCATAGAATGGAAGATATCAACGGCAGCCGTCCCAACGCCGCCCCCAAACCCAAAAAGCGCCCCAACCGTTTTGTCCGGTTCCTGGCCTTTCTGGTGACACTGGCCCTGATGGTGGGCGCGGTCGCCCTGGTGGCCAACTATGACAAGCTGAATTTTGACTTCATCAAGCGCTGGTTCTCCTACCGCACCTTGGCGCGCAACGACAGCGGACAGGCGGAGTCCTTTCATTTTGTTGGGGACTCCTCCAACGCCTTTGCCGTCGTGGACGGAGATCTTCTGGTCTGCTCCCCCAACACCATCCGGCTGTATTCGGGCAGCGGTCAGGCCTTTGTGGATCAGGCCGTTTCCATGACAAATCCTGTGGTCAGCACCGCAGGCGGCACCGCTCTGGTCTATGATGCCGGCGGCCGGGAGCTCTTTGTCTACTCCGGTCGGGAGGAGGTCTTTTCCCTCACCCAAGAGGACGGCCAGGCCCTCCTGTCCGCCGATGTGAACCAGAACGGCTGGCTGGCCGTCACCAGCCAGGAGAGCGGGCACAAGGGCTCAGTGACGGTCTACGACAACAGCTACAGTCCTCTGGTGCGCTTCAGCCTGTCCAACCGTTTTGTGATGGACGCCGCCGTTGCCCCGGACAACAAATCGGTGGCTCTGCTCACCATCGGCCTTACGGACGGTAATTTTGAGAGCCGGGTGGACCTCTATCGCCTGGACCGCACGGAGGAGGAAACGGAGCCGGACTGGACCTGCCCGGTGGGCAACAACGCGATTCTTGATCTGCGCTGGACCAGCAGCGGCATTTGGGCCCTGGGTGAGTCCGGGCTCTATATTGTCTCCGGGGACGGCGTGCTCTCCGGCTCCTACGACTACGGGGGGCGCTACCTGAAGGCCTTTTCCCTGGACGGGGACGGCACCGCCTCCCTCCTGCTGGGGAAATACCGGGCGGGCAGTACGGCGGAGCTGCTCACCATAAACGCTTCAGGTGAGCTGGCCGCTGCCCTCCCCGTAGAGGAGCAGGTACTCTCTCTCTCCGCTGCCGGGCGGTATGTCGGCGTACTCACCGCCGACCGGCTGGATATCTACAGCCAGGATCTGGAGCTCTATAACACCCTGAACGGCACACAGAACGCACAAAAGGTTTTACAGCGCTCCGACGGCAGCGCCATGCTCATTGACAGCACCACCGCCCGCCTCTATGTCCCTCAATAAATTCGGAGGAAAACCCTATGGCTTATCTGATTGCTGACGGCCTGATTCTGGCCGTGCTGCTGCTCTTCGCCCTGGTGGGCGCCCACCGGGGGTTCATCCTGTCCCTGTGCGGTCTGCTGGCCGTGCTGGTGGCTTTTGTGGGCGCCAGCTTCGCCGCCCGCACTCTCTCTCCTATGGTGGCGGATGCCTTAGAGCCCAAATTCGCCTCGGCCATCGAGGAACAGCTCAACGCCTCCATCCAGCAGCAAGTGGCGGAGGAGGGCTCCGCTGCCCTGTCCCCCGACGACGTGCCTCTGGACGGGGTACTGAACGCCCTGCGGGAGATGGGCTTTTATGAAACCCTGATCAACACCGTGGACAAGGCCGTGGAGAACGGAATGACCTCCGTGGCCGCGAGCGCGGCCGCCGCAGTTGCGGCTGCCATCGCCCAGTCCGCCGCCTACCTGATCCTCTTTCTGCTGGGCTTCGCCCTCATTCTCATTGCCTGGAAGTTGATCAGCCATGCCCTGGATCTGGTGGCGCGGCTGCCCGGACTACATTTCCTGAACAAGACCTGCGGCGCGCTGTTTGGCCTGGTGCAGGCCTGCGTCCTTCTGTTTGTGGCGGCCTGGCTGCTGCAATTCTTCGGGCACGTACTGCCTGAGTCCCTGGTAAACCAAACCCACCTGCTGAAATTCTTCATGACTACCAATCCCCTCTCCCTGCTCAGCGGCCTGTAATCCCGCCCTAAACCAAAGAAAATCAGGTGAAGCTCCTATGTCCATCCCAAACCTTCTCTCCCTCCTCCGGCTAGTACTGGTGCCGGTCTTTGCCGTCGTCTTCTTTCAGCCCGCTCCAGACGCTCATCGCTGGGCGGTGCTGATCTATTTAACCGCCTTCCTCACCGATGTAGCTGACGGCTGGATCGCCCGGCACTTCAACCAGATCACCAAGCTGGGGCGGATTCTGGACCCTCTGGCGGACAAGCTGATGACCTTTACGGTCATTATCTGCATCACCGCCGACGGCATCATCCCTCTGTGGGCGGTCGTCGTCTTTTTCCTAAAAGAGCTGACCATGGCCATCGGCGGCTATCTCATGTACCAGAAACTGGGTGATGTGATCTCCTCCAACTGGCTGGGCAAGACCTCCACCGGCGTCTTTTTCGTGGTCTGCGCCGCGCTGGTGCTCTTCCCTGCCATCCCACGCCCCTGGGCCACCGGACTGATCTCCTTTGCCCTGGCCCTCACTCTGGCCGCCCTGTGCAGTTATATCTTCCAGTACCGGAAGGCTTTAAAGAAAAGAAAACAGGCGTGATTCATACGCAGTTCATAATTTCGAATTAGAATCATTTCTCTGAGGGGACTATTCTCCCCTCCAAAGGAGCTGAATACAAATGCAACCCACACTTTGTTCCAGATGCCATAAAAATGTGGCCGTGATCTTTATCCAGAAGATGGAGGGCGGGACCACCAAAAGCGAGGGCCTCTGCCTCAAGTGCGCGAAGGAAATGGGCATCAAGCCCGTGGAAGATATGATGCAGAAGATGGGCATCAGTGACGAGGATCTGGAGGGCCTGACCAATGAGATGATGTCCGCCTTCGGCGGCGCCGAGGGCATGGAGGGCCTGATGTCCGCGGAGGAGGCCGACGAAGACGAGGAGGACGAGGGCAAAACCGCCACCTTCCCCTTCCTCAACAAGCTCTTTGGCTCGGCTCAAAGCCCCCAGGCCCAGCCCCCTGAGCGGGAGCAGCCCCGCGCCGAGCGCGGAGACAAGGACAAGAAGGGCGAAAAGCAGCCCAAGCGCAAGTTTTTGGAGAATTACTGCATCTCCCTGACTCAGAAGGCCGCTGACGGCAAGCTGGACCGCATCATCGGCCGGGACGAGGAGATCCAGCGCACCATCCAGATCCTCAACCGCCGCCAGAAGAACAACCCCTGTCTGATCGGTGAGCCCGGCGTGGGCAAGACCGCCATTGCGGAGGGGCTGGCCCAGAAGATCTACCAGCGGGACGTACCCTACAAGCTGCTGGACAAGGAGGTCTACCTGCTGGATCTCACCGCCCTGGTGGCGGGCACCCAGTTCCGCGGCCAATTTGAGAGCCGCATGAAGGGTCTCATCGAGGAGATCAAGAAGCTGGGCAACATCATCCTGGTCATCGACGAGGTGCACAACATCGTGGGCGCCGGCGACGCCGAGGGCTCCATGAACGCCGCCAACATTCTCAAGCCCGCCCTGAGCCGGGGCGAGATTCAGGTCATTGGCGCCACCACTCTCACCGAGTACCGCAAGTACATTGAGAAGGACTCCGCCCTGGAGCGGCGTTTCCAGCCTGTCATGGTGGAGGAGCCCTCCATCGACGACTCCATCAGGATCATTCAGGGTATCGCCCCTTACTACGAGAAGTACCACCTTGTCTCCATCTCCCCCGAGATGTGCCGCCTGGCCGTGACCATGAGCGAGCGGTACATCACCGACCGTTTCCTGCCCGACAAGGCCATCGACCTCATTGACGAGGCCTGCTCCGACGTCAACCTCCACAACAAGACCTTGGCCCGGGAGGTGGAGGTGAAAAAGGAGCTGGATGCCCTGGAAAAAGAGCGGGAAAACCTGATGGTGGAGGCCAACGACCGGGACTACAAGCGGCAGACCACCCTCAAGAACAATGAGCAGCGGCAGACCGAGATCCGCCGGGAGCTGAACAAGCTGACCGCCGAGCACGACTCTCTCATGGGTAACCCCGCCACCACCGAAGCCCTGGCGGCCAACGAGCAGCGGCAGTCCAACTTCCGTCGGGAGCTGGACAACCTGGCCGGAGAGCGGGAGAAGCTCCTCTCCGACGAGGGCAGCAGCCGTGACTATGAGCGGCTGGCCTCCATCAAGAGCCGGGAGATCCAGCTTCAGGACGAGCTGAACAAGCTGGAGGCCCAGAGCGCCCCCCCTCTGACGGTAGAGCATCTGGCCCGTGTGATCGAGCTTTGGACCAAGATCCCCGCCAGCCAGATCCAGGAGGCCGAGTATGAGCGCCTGGCCAAGCTGGAAGACCGGCTGAAGGAGCACCTCATCGGTCAGGACGAGGCGGTTCACGCCGTGGCCGCCGCTGTCCGCCGTGGCCGGGTGGGCATCGCCTCCAAGCGCAAGCCCGTGTCCTTCATCTTTGTGGGCTCCACCGGCGTGGGCAAGACCGAGCTGGTCAAGCGGCTGGCCATGGACATGTTCCACTCCCCCGAATCCCTCATCCGACTGGACATGAGCGAGTTCATGGAGAAGTTCGCCGTCAGCCGCATCATCGGCTCTCCCCCAGGCTATGTGGGCTACGACGAGGCGGGCCAGCTCACCGAAAAGGTGCGCCGCAAGCCTTACTGCGTCATTCTGTTTGACGAGATTGAGAAGGCCCACCCCGACGTGCTCAACATTCTGCTTCAGATTCTGGATGACGGCCACATCACCGATGCCCAGGGCCGAAACGTGAACTTCGAAAACACGGTTATTGTCATGACCTCCAACGCGGGCAGCGATGCCCGTACCTCCGCCGGTTCCGTAGGCTTCGGCCGCACCGCCGACCAGCAGGGCAGGGAGCGGGCCATGAAGGCCCTGGAATCCTTCCTGCGGCCCGAGTTCATCAACCGCGTGGACGAGATCGTCTACTTCAACAAGCTCACCGAGGACAACTTCAAGGCCATTGCCGCCATTATGCTCCGTGAGCTCCAGGACGCGCTGAAGGAGAAGGGCATCACCTTCACCTGGGACGACGCGCTGCTGGACTACCTGGTGAAGAAGTCCTACTCCATGACCTACGGCGCCCGCAATCTGCGCCGCCAGATTCAGAAGGATCTGGAGGACGACATCGCCACCAAGCTCATCGACAGCTACCTCCATCCCATCCAGAGCATCCATGCCTCCGCCGACGGAGAGCACCCGGTGCTCACCGCCGAATAAATCCAAAAAAGCGCCCCGGCCGCAGCCGGGGCGCTTTTTTGATTATGCGTTGACCTTGGTGATAGAGGCCAGTAGCAGGCGGGTGCCGTGCTGGAGAAACTCCTCCCGGGACAGACCGATGGTCTTCTGAATATATCCCTCCCGGATATCGGCGGTATGCACCATGCCGGACAGGGCGGACCAGAACAGCAGAACCGTCTCCATAGGGGGAAGCTGAGAGCGCACCGCGCCCTCCGCCGCACCGCGTACCAGGAAGGCCGCCAGCTCCTCGTCGATCTCACTGCTCACGCGCAGGATATCCGCAACTCCCTTCTGAGTCTCGTCCGCCTCCTGCACCAGAGGCATCGTGCCCGTAGCGGCATCATAAGCGGTGGGATTTTCATCGTAGAACCGGACGATGGAGCGGCATACCGCGTCGTAGGCCTGATACCAGTCGCTGTGGCTCTCAATGGCCTCGTGAATCTTCTTTTTCAACAGAACCATACCGCTGAGGAGAATGGCATTGATGATCTCCTCCTTGCTCTGAAAGTACACATAGAGGGTGGCCTTGCTGTACTCCGCCTCCCGCGCGATGTCATCCATCGTCGTCTTTTCGGTACCCTTCTCGGCAAATAGCCGCTCGGCGGCCGCTAGAATAGAGCCCCGGTGAAACTCCGTCAGCGCCTGCTTCTTACTCATCACGTCATTCCAGCCTTTCCAATTCAACAATCAAACTTCTGGTTTAGGAAATGATATCATGATTTTCGTTCTATTGCAAGCAGATTTTCAAATTTTCAGTTAGAAGAAAGAAAAAATCACCGAGATAATTATATCGAACTATGCCGAAAATGCAACCCTTAATTTTTGCCTCTCCTCTGTAAAATTCTCTTGCCAAACCGGGAAAGATATGCTATACTTTTTTAGTCGACTGAATTGCAGGGTTAGTACATCGGTAGTGCATCGGCTTCCCAAGCCGAGAAGGCGGGTTCGACTCCCGTACCCTGCTCCACATCGGAGCAAGCTTTGTATCGCTTGCTCCGATTTTTTATAAGTCAGAGCAAGCTCACACCGCTGTGCGGCGGTTTCATTAAGGGGGAATATCAATTTTAACCGCCCCTTCCAAAAAAGAAGGACATCTGTAAGATGTCCTTCTTTTTGCGTCTCGGCCGCACGAAGCGTCCACCGGTCTTTTGCCCAAACGAAGCAGCCTCCGCCCTCCCTTGCAGTAACTTTTTTCCTCAGAAAAGAGCAGGCCGGGTGTCTGCTTCCAACACCCGACCGCTCTCATAGGAAAGAAGAGGATACAATGAAAAAGACTCTGTCTCTTGCAAGGAGTAGAATACCCGTTTCATGTTACAAAAGCATGCAAAAATCGTTACGGGAGTATTAAATCTTGACGGAGCCTCCCCAAAAGCGTATCATAGCTGCATAAGGACAATGGAGGAATTTGGTATGGCAAAAAAAGTTCTGCCGGCTGTGCTGGCGCTCATTCTGCTCCTCTCCGCATGCGGGAGCAGGCTTACCT
>PPYE01512057.1_pt1 | contig 12759 bp, 12 predicted proteins | sample 1559881 | NCBI WGS metagenome assembly PPYE01 (sample SAMN08240022, study PRJNA423297) | Human gut metagenome, whole genome shotgun sequencing project.
GGCTTACTGTTGAGACTGAAATCCCCACCGTATTCTTTCTCTTTGCGTTTAAAATCTTCTCTGTACCAATCGCGATCTTCGACGCTCATTTGTGTTTCCTTTCTGCACTTTCATTTTAGCTTTATTATAAAGCGAATACAGAGAAAGGTCAATCTTTTTATGACGGCAATTGAAGATACTGCATGTTTTGCCTTTTACTTCAAAAGTGTGGTACGATTGTAGTTACACGTCAAAAGGTAAAGGAAATTGGGGACTACTTTGGTGACCCTCCCGTCCATCTCCCGCGCCCTAAAAACAGCCCGCGGGGCTGTTTTTGCCCCGCGGGACGCGGACGCGGGGCCTGGGCTGTTCGATTCCCGCACGGGTCACCTTTTACGCCCGACACCTATTAAAAAGCGTATACAAAGAAAAAAGCACTACCTCAAATGAAGTAGTGCTTTTTGGTGACCCGTACGGGAATCGAACTTCTATCATTCTACAAATATCCTTTAATGCAATACGTACTAACGATAATTTTATCACTGGTATGGATTTCATTAAAGGGTATTTTTATATCTGTGTGGTACAAAGTGTGGTACTCTTCATATAAAAAGTGTGGTACAGCACCTGCTTGCAAGAATAAATAAAAAAGTTGGTGATACCCCTCTTGCCAGTACGTGCGAACTGAATATCATGATAATAAAGCCACCTACTGAAAATTACTCAAAGGAGATTATTATCATGAAAGGCAAATATTTGAATTTGCGGTCCGAAATCATCCGCGCAGGCTTTACCTGCTACAATGTCGCGGAGGCCATCGGCATTTCCCCGCAAGCATTGTCGCAGAAGATGAACGGATATTCGCTCTTTTCGGCAGAGGAAATCGCACGCATCGGAAGGTTGTTGAATATCAATAAGGACGATTACTACACTATTTTCATCGAGCCAGTCACATAAAATGGCCGGCTCTAAGGAGTCCGCATGTATACCACACAAAGTAAAATGATTTCTCGCGCAATCTGGGTTGAGAAAAAGCACGTTTGGAAAATCAACCTCCAAAAGAACGGTGTCCGAAAGTCTTTTTATTCAAGCGTCCCGGGTGACAAAGGCCGAAAGATCTGCGCCCAAAATGCAACCTCGTGGTTGTCTGGAGCTTGCCCATTTAGCGTCAGCGAACGTACAACGGTTGATACCGTGTTTGAGCGCTACCTCCAAGATAAGGCACTCGAAACCACAAACATCTACACCATCCGCAACAGGTATAACAACCACATTAAACCTATAATTGGCAAAGTCCCGGTTATGCTACTAACTAAGCAGGATTTAAAGCGAGTTATCTATACCGCATACAGAAAGCACAATCTTAGTCAAAAAAGTCTTAAAAATATACGCGGCGATTTATCTGGATTCTGTAATTATTTGGACTGTGCCGATATCCGGAACGATTTGCGTACATCAAACATTAAAATTCCCTCAAACGCCAAAAAAGGTCAAAAGCAAGCACTTGACGTTTCTTCGCTTAACATCTTATTCACCGAATCTCAGGTGCCTTATAATGGTACGATTTGTCAAGACAGCTTAATCTATGCATATCGATTCCAAGTCGTTACAGGGTTACGTCCTGGTGAATTGATGGGCCTTGAGTGGGGCGATATTGACAATGATTATATACATATACGCCGTGCCATCAATGCTAAAGGCATCACTACAAATGGGAAGAACGAATTTGCCGCACGCGACTTCCCGCAGACTCGATATACACGTATGCTTTTAGAAAGTCAACAAGTCTATCGAGTCACTCCGTTAGACCCTCATGAGAGGGTCTTTGGAAGCACTGGTCAACTATGCTACCGTAAACGCTGGGGGATCTATTGCAGGTATAACGGTATCCCTTATATTACGCCGTATGAGCTGCGACATACCTTTAGCTCAATCTACAAAAATCACTTTAGCAACTGGGTTTACGAGGAGTTAGTTGGTCATACACATCCTGGTGTTAATGGTGTCTATATGCACCCGATGGATGGAGACATGGACGGCGTTCCTGCTCTGCTTGACAGCTTGCTTGATGAAAGACTTTCATTAGGTAGAGCAAAGCGGATGCTCTTATCTAACGGCCAAACCAAATAAAAAAGCACTTTATAAAGACGAGCTTCATTCAAGAAATTTGTAATGAAGTTCGTCTTTTCTTTATTGTCCACCCTTGCGAACTGAGTAGAATTATAAGCACAGGGAGCGAACAAGCAAGATACATCCTCTCGGTTGTCATATTGCTTTACGTTTCCTCCATCAGAAAAGGGAGGTGACAGAAATGTCGTTTGGTTCTATCAACAGCAGTGCTCGACACACTTGCTTTTGGTTGCATCTATCCGGCACCATTCCTTAGTTACCAATGGCGAGGACAGTACTTCGGAAACAACATAACGATAATGCCAAGGAGGAAATAACCATGAAAATCATTGGTTATAGACGCAGTGACTTTGTCACGAAAGAAGGCCGTCCCGTCACCGGCTGCCGCATCTACCTCGCAACGGAGATTGCCTCCCAGAACGGGGAGGGCGTCTTCGTCAGGGATATGTATCTCTCTGACGCTAAGATGGCCGAACTTAAAATCAACCTTCATGACCTGATGGGACGCGAAGTGAAGATTTTCTACAACGAGTACCGTAAGCCTGAGAACATTGTGGTGCTCGACTAAGGTTTCCAAGCACACTGTAGGACGCGTTAGCGGCCTCACCTCAAAAATGGGGCTTGTCTCATTTTTGAGGTAAACCAATCAACACCCATACAGCACCTTGAAAATTTTATAACGACAAGCGTACGCTATGGACTTAAAGCCGCCACACAGGTATGGAGCTAGTATTACCTCCATACCTGTGTGTACAGTCCATAAAGCCTATAACTATAAGCTTTAAAGCGTACACAGCGGCTTTGTGTCCGTAGTGTACTGGGTACACTATATGGCAAAAGGTTACGCGACACGCCGTTACCAGCTGACAATCAACAATCCACAAGAGCATGGCTATGATCATAATGTTATCAAGGCTGCTCTTGAAAAAGGAGCCAAGCTGCTTTATTGGTGCATGGCTGATGAAGTGGGGCAAGAGGAAACCTATCACATACACTTATTTTTAGTATATGAAAATCCTGTAATGTTCACAACCCTAAAGAACAAGTTTCCTACTGCGCACATCGAAGTGCCTCAATGGGGAAAAAATTCCGAAAACTATGCTTACATCCGTAAAGAGGGTGCTAAGTATAACAAGGATGCAAACGGTCACTACAAGTATACCGACTCCAAGGGAAAAGTACATGAAGGGATAAACTACTCTGACACGTTTGAAGAAAGTGGCAGTTTACCCCCTGACAGCAAGCAGGGCGACCGTAACGACTTACGGACTCTGTATGCACTGATTGCATCCGGGGCAGACAATGCGCAAATCCTGGGTGAGCACCCGGAATACCTGCGAGATATCTCCCACATTGACCGGACAAGGCAGACCATCCTGGAGGAGAAATACCGCAATGTATTTCGCCAGATGACAGTCACCTATATCTTTGGCCCTACTGGCACAGGAAAAACTAGGTCGGTAAAAGAAGGATGCGGATACTCAAACTGCTACGCGGTGTCTGACTATCACCATCCTTTTGATGGCTACCGGGGGCAGAAAGTGATGCTCTTCGATGAGTTCCACAGCAGCTTGCCCCTTAATAGCATGCTGCAATACCTGGATGGCTATCCTTTGGAATTACCCTGTAGGTATGCTAACAAGCAGGCTTGCTACACGGAAGCATACATCATTTCCAACTTGCCGTTGGAGAAGCAGTATGTTTCCGAGCAGCACGAAAAGCCGGAGGCTTGGGACGCGCTCTTGCGGCGCATCAACTGCATTCGGGTTTTTGACCTCGACGGCAGTCACAAGGACTATACGGTTCACGAGTATTTTCACCCTTGCACCACACCGACATTTGAGCAAATAGAGATTGATGATTGTCCGTTCTAGCGGATTAAAGCTGTGCTATCAGGCTATACGGGCATTTATTTTGAAAGGAGATTTAATCATGCGTAATGATTCTGATCGCCTGCAATGGCAGACGGAAAAAAATTATATCATGAATACGTTCTACAATGGGCTTAGACGTATTCAAACCGATTCAAAGACCGCACAGCAATATGTGCTGCTGTGCCTCGCACTCGCAGTTGCCGCCCTGATTATGGTTTCGGGCGGCTCTGGCGAGGACGTGATTTCGGTAGTATTTAGACCGTTCGTTAATTTTATTCGGGTAATTGCATGGCTGGCAGAGTGCCTTGGCGTCATTTACCTCTTTGGTTATATCCCCCACAGTTGGTCATATTACGACGATTTTTCGCGTGCTGGTATCTGCAACCAGGCGCATGAAGCACCACTGCTAGTTAAGGCCAACAGGGATGGTAATATTCAACAGCTTACTTTCAGCCTTAAAGGCTGCCCGCTCGAATACTGGGAAGACAATCGGACAACAATCGAATCCGCACTTAATGTGACCGTCCTCTCTATCACTCAGGGCAGCAACAACCAGCTCTTTGACCTTCGTGTTGTTGCCGGGTGCAACCTTATGGGGCGGCTAATCCCGTGGGCAGATACATATATGGACGATAGCGACACAAAAATCGTCTTGGGCATCAATGCGGCAGGCATTCCCGTTAGCATTGATTTTAGCCAGCTGCCTCATTGGCTTTTGGCTGCTGCCACCGGCATGGGTAAGACGCAGTTGGCACTGTTGATTCTCTACCAGCTGTCGCAAAAAGGCTACGACATCTACCTCGCCGATTATAAAGGTGTGGACTTCGGCCCCGAATATCGTAAGACGGGGCATTATGCAGATGATGATGCTGCCCTTGAGCAGATGCTTGACAGTGTTGTACATGAGCTTAACCATCGCCGTACAGAGTTTTCTATCGCTGGCTGTGCAAATCTTGAGGAATATGTCCAGACGACCGGAGAAGAACTGCATCGAATCGTCGTTATCCTGGATGAAACCTCGATGATTCTCGATACAACTGGACGTGATAAAGATGGCAAGGCAGTAGTTGCCTCGATTACGAACAAGCTCCTCGCCATTGGCCGTCTGGGCCGTGCGCTCGGTATTCATCTGCTTGTGGCAACTCAGCGCCCCGACGTAGGGTCTGTTCCGGGTAGTCTTAAAGCACAGCTTGACGGTCGTATTTGCGGCCACACTGCCGATGCACAGAGTTCCATTGTTATCTTGGATGACGGCAGTGCCGCAAAGCTCCCTGCTATTCCCGGACGCTTCATCATCCGTAATGGCAGTGGGTCGGACGAAATTATTCAGGCTTACTACTATCACCAGTGACCAAGGAGTCGACTATGAAAAATCCACCTCTACAACAGGGCCATGATGGCCCGCGGGCACCACCGTTGCGTCCTTATCAGGCTGACACCCTTCAGCGTATGAAATCCTACGAGGGAAATGCCGCCCTGTGCGTTATCGCAACCGGCCTTGGCAAGACACGAATTTTTGCTGAGTACATCCGCTGTGATGTACTGGAAAATGACCACCACATACTGATTTTATCTCACCGGGAAGAACTCGTGATACAGCCGTTGGAATACCTCAAAGGCCTTCCCTGCGGCATCGAGCAGGGAACCACACATGCACACGGGGAACCCATCATCAGCGCTTCGGTGCAAAGCCTTGTGGGGCGGCTCGACAAGTACAACCCCTACAGTATCGATACCATCATCATCGACGAGGCCCACCACAGTGCTGCACCGACCTACCGCAAAATTTTTGAGTACTTCAAAAATGCCGTTCGTTTTGGCTTCACTGCAACCGCAATCCGCGGTGATGGTGTCGGCCTGGATGTGGCTTTTGACGACATTTTGTGCGAGTATAACACCCTATACGGCATTGAGCACGGGTATCTTAGTCCTATAGAAGCTTGTCAGGTTAATCTCAAGTATGACTTGGGGACAGTGCAGTACCGTGAGGATACTGGCGATTATGATGCCGCAGATATAGCACGCGTTATGTCTGGCACAGCAGCGGGTATCGCGGAGGCCTACACCTCAAACGCACGTGGGCAGACCATCATTTTCGCACCATCCATTGAAGAGGGCAAAAATGTGACAGCACTGCTCAATTCCCAGCATGGTGCCAGTACCGCGGCCTTTATCGATGGCACTACTCAAAATAGAGGACGTCTGTTGGAGGCCTACCGTTTGGGCCTAATTAAAGTACTTGTCTGCTATGCTGTCCTGACGGAAGGTGTTGACCTGCCGATGACAGAAACCGTTCTGCTGGCCCGCCCGGTTGCCACAACCAATGTCGGCCTGTATGCGCAGATGGTAGGTCGCGGCCTGCGGTTGCATCCGGGAAAAAGTGCCTGCAAGATTATTGATTGCGTGGGCATTTCCAGGATGCCGATATGCACGGCAGCAACGCTAATCGGCGAGGAACCGCTAGCTCCCAAACCTAAAAAGGAGCAGGTGGAAAAGTTGCCGGAGGAAACCGAACCGATAAAGGTACTTACAGGTGCGGACATTCCCGATACCTGGATACAAAATCAGAAGGAGGTAGACGTTATGGCACTTGGCGAAGGTGTTACCACCCATGATGTCGCATGGATTACACTCAAGGATGGCGGCTATATACTGCCTATCCCGACCGTAACCTACCGCATCAGCAAACCGCTGACTAACGGCATGGTGTACCTGCGGAAAAATAAAGCGTGCTCCAAGAGTGCGGTGCCATTACAATTTGCATTAGACTATGTGTATCAGGACTTGAAACAGAAGCATGCTAAATATCAACATATCTGGGACAAAAAACAGCGCTATAAGTGGGATAGACAACCCATCACCAATGAGCAAATTGCCCTTATCCACAAGCTGGCCCCGGATTACAAAATTGACACCCATAAAATGACACGAGGGGATGCCTCGCGGGCGATACAACTGCTGACCTACAAGCCGGAAGAATGGACGCCCCAAACGACACCCTCGGAGGTGCAGGACGATGCCAAGAAAAGCCCGTAAACTTTCGTCCTGCGGCGTGTATCACATCATGATCCGTGGAATTAACCGCATGACCATCTTTAATGATGATGCCGACAATCTGAACTTTTTACATATTCTCGATTTTTGCGCAGATGAAAATTTTATCATCATGGCATACTGCCTGATGGGCAACCATCTGCATCTGCTCGCGAAGGATTGTAACGATTCCTTGCAACACATGATGAAGGCCATCGGGGTACGGTACGTTGCCTACTACAACCGCCGCTACCAGCGGACAGGCCCGCTCTTCCAGGGCCGTTACAAATCCCAGCCTGTCACAACCAAAGGCTACTTCCTGCGGGTACTGCGCTATATCCACCGCAACCCGGTCGCTGCCGGAATGGTGCAGGATATGCAGGACTACCCGTGGAGCAGCTACATTGACTACTTTGCTAGTCGAAAAAAGCCGTTATGTCATGTAGACACAAGCTACGCGCTTGCACTGCATGATTTAGATTGGCTGCGGCACTACCACCAGCAGCCAGAATTAAATGCCCGCGGCATTCTGGAGGATTCTCCGCTGCCTGCCTTTACGGATGCTGAGCTTTGTGACTTTGTACGTGCAACGGCAGGCATGGAATGCCACGAAATCCAGCTTTACCCCGAATCCACCGCAACCCCGCTGCTGCGCCGTCTGGTAACACAAGAGGGCGTCAGCATTACACAACTCTCACGGCTTACAGGGATGGCACGCGGAGACATCCGCCGCCGTCTGCTGTGAGCGGTGATACAACTCTCAAAGGAGAAATCCCATGAAGAAAGAAAGCTTTATTTACAGCACTCTCACGATTGGCGGTTCGAAGGAACAGGTCAATGAAGTAATGAAGTACATCTGCGATGACATCTATGACATTGGGAGCATTGATTTGAATAAAATCTGTGCTGTGCCGGTACACCTGAACATTGGCCCCGATGATGAAGTTTCTTGCGGCGAAAAGCTTTACCGCCATTATCTTGATTTAGTTCCTTACCCTACAGAAGAGGAAGAAGAAAATTTTCTTGCTGTTCTTAGCCGTGCAGATCAGCGCCGGTTCCTTTTGGGAAAAATGGCTGTGCTGAACCGGAAGGAATACGGCTATCCTACTTATACCGGCTGGTGCACGGAACACTGGGGTACAGACGAAAACGTGATATCTTTTGAAGAATGTAATGAAAATAGCATTGCATTTCTCACCCATAGCGCACCTGCAAGTGAGGCTATTCATACGCTCTCAATTCTTTTTCCTAAAGTAAAACTTACTTTCGCGTGGGAGGAAAACAAGGTCGCCCTTATGGACGATGAAGTAGTTTTACATTATGAAGTATATCGTTACGGGGAGCTGGCAGAATCCAAATCTGCCATTGCCGGAAAGACCCACTGGCAATATAACGGCAGCTTAAAAAAACCGTTGTACTGCACGCCCCAAGAAGATAATGATTATGGGGAAATCCCTGAAGGAATTTCTGCGGAGGATTTTGAGGAACCGGACGCTATGCCTTTCTAACCCTGCCTCGTTTGAAAAGTAAACATCAAAAGGACGACAGCCTTTATTGGCTCTCGTCCTCTTTTTGTTGTCTAGTCTCAATATTGTCAAATAAAGGGCTGTCCCAAAAAGTTTTAAATGGGATTCCTAACCCCACACATATCCGTGCAACTATTTCAGTTGAAGTATTTTTAGTGGTAGCATAAGGCTTGACAGTCTTTTTAAGGACAGATGGTGCAATGCCGGAACGCTCAGCCAGCTTGTTGACACTGTAGCCGCGCTCGTCTGCAAGCTCCAAAATGCGCAGCTTAATTGCCTCCTGTAGTAGCATTTGCCCTCACCACCGTGTACAATAAAGTATATTTATTGTACCGATTTGCTAAGGGAAAAATCGTCTACCTGGAGACGATTTGAATCTTGCTCTTACGTGCTGATGTGCTATAATATAAAAGGAAGGTGATAAATGGATGCAAAAACTATCCCACACCGCACCGTACATAGCCTATGCTGTGGCAACTGCTGGGATGGCTGTGCTGCTACTCCTTGGCAGCTCGCCGGGAGCAATAGTTGCCCGCAGTTACCGGGCGTATAATGGGCGCGCTGTTCCCGGCTACACAGAATATACGTACCGGGATGTTAATCTGTCCTTCTCGGTGCCGCTATCACCTGTGACCGCGGTGGAAGCACGCGCGAAAAAAGACGGTTATATCTTGTTTGCCTATCCGCGCTGTCCCTACTGTCGCAACCTGCTCCCTGTGCTTGCCGCTGTTGCTACAAGTGAAGGGGTCACGATGGACTACTGCCAGGTAGACCTATATCGGGATATATACACCTACAACTCGGATACTGCCGCACCAGTGCAAACCAGACCAGCGGGGGAAGGCTACACCGAACTGCTAACCTGGCTGGATGACTACCTGGCCGAGTACACCGTCTCCGACCCGGAGAAAAATGAAATTGATGTCGGGGAGAAGCGTATCGGTGCACCGACCATCATCAAGGTGGAAGATGGCAAGCCCGTGTCAAAATGGCAACTATCGGATGCTTCAATATTTGTAGGCGGATACCCGGAAAACAAATACGCAGTCTGGGACAATTCCATACAGGAAGGAGTTGCAGATTCCTTGCGGGAGTATCTGGAAACTGCGTGATGTATCGGGGACGGTGAGTCGCGCAGCGATCTCCCCCGTCCCCGATTTAAAAGAATCCAAAGCCGCCACTTATCAATAGAGTGGCGGCGGCAAAATTAAAAAGTAGCCTCGGCGCTAGATGCCGAGAAGGAGTGTTTTTATGAAAAAGAATATCGTATTGGCAGTTATTGCGACTGCGGCTATGGCGCTCAGCCTGGTAGGATGCGGCGTTAAGGTCACAAACATCTCGGTTCCGGATGCTGCGACCCTCGAAAGGGGTGAGAGCATCACGCTGCCGGTGAATTTCGGCACGGAGGATGCGCCCGCAGAGACGCCTGTCATCGCAACCGGTGAGTCTGCTACGGCAGAAACTGCTGCACAGGATGAAAAGATTGCCAAGGCGGCTGAGAAGCTGACGCTCGCGTGGACTTCCTCCGATGAGAGCGTCGCTACGGTCGATGAGACCGGCACCGTTACGGCAGTCGCAGCCGGTGAGGCTGAAATTACCGCCACGGTCAAGGATACCGAGATGCAGGATGTCTGCGTTATCACCGTCAAGGTGTCTGCGAAAGAGTTAAAGGTTCCCGATACTCTGGATGTCAAACTCAACGATACGGACGAAGCCGCAATCGAAGCGAAATGCGAACCGAAAGATGCGTCCAACATTTCGTTTGATTTCGCTTCCAGCGATGAGGAAGTCGCCACCGTCGATAAGGACGGCAAGGTGAAGGTCCTTAAAGCAGGTGAGTGCGACATCACCACGACCCTCATGCAGGATGGCGAAAAGGTCGCAGAGAAGACGACTCATGTGAAAGCATTCTATGAGGTTGAAAGCATCACGCTCGATTCCAACGAAGGCAAGCTGACGGTCGGTAACTCTCACACCATTAAGGCAACTGTTGCCCCCGAGGAGGTCGCTGCCGAGACTCCTATTGAGTGGTCGTCCAGTAACGAGAAGGTCGCTACCGTCGATTCCAATGGGAAGGTAACTGCTGTTTCCTCCGGGAATGCAACCATCACGGCGACTGCTGGTGAGGAGAGTGCCAACTACGAAGTGACGGTTGAACAGCCGAAGAAGGTCACGACCAGCAACAAGACTTATAAAAACAGCGGTTCCAGCAACAGTGCTGCTGCCGTGACGCCGACTAATCCGGCACCTGTTGCGCCGGTTACGCCGTCTGCTCCCGCTACGCCGTCCGCTCCCGTTACGCCGGTACAGCCCAGTAATCCGGAGCCTGCTGCTCCGGCTCCTGCGCAGCCTGACCCGGCACCGGCACAGCCTAGTAACCCTGAACCGGCGCAGCCGAGCAATCCCGAGCCTGCACAGCCGTCTCAGCCGAGCGGTGGAGACTCCAACACCGACTGGTGGGGCACAGTGATTCCCGGTGAGGCTGATAAGAGTTGCCCTCCGGAAGAGCACGAAGTTGGCTGGTGCTAACAATAGTAAAATTGTAAAATCAGTAATATGCAAACTCGTAGTATAGAAGCGGCAAGTCTTCTTGCTACGAGTTTTTTTTTAAAGAATAACATCTGCATATCATAATAAGGTAGGGAGCAAGTAAATGAAAAAGAAATTTGCGTTAGCGTGAAAAATGGGGACGGTTCCTAAATTGAGAAGTTGACATCAAAACCTCAAAAACGGGGACGGCGCAGTCGTTTTAACGACCTGCACCGTCCTCTTTTTGTAAAAGCATTCGCTCGTAGAAACGTAGAAAAGAACCGGTGAGGTAACAGCTTGTTACCCCACCACGAATAAAGTTGACTCGTTTTGAATAGTAGACATCAAAATGGAGTAAGGCCGCTTGCGGCCCGAATTTTGCAGCAAAAAGCCGGGAGCTTTCACTCCCGGTTCTCTTTATTGTGCGGTCATCATCATGTCGCAGTCGGCACATTTTATGCGCACAACCTTTGTCCCTCGCACGCTGTTGTGACAGCAGGGGCAAACATACTTGATGCTGTGGCTGTTGGGGTTACTTCCTGTCGGCTTGCCCGTGGCGTCCCCTGCGCCCTTGCCACGCGGGGCGTAGAAATCTTCAATGCGGTTCATGCTGATGTCCTGCCAGTCTTGTTCCAAAATGAACTCACACAGCGCGTCGGTCGGCTCGGTGATGCTCCATCCAACGCGCGGGTCGTAACTGATTTTCAAATCGCGGGCCTCGGCGGCCTCCTTAAATTTTTTGTTGTGGTATGCGCCGCCCCTGCTGCAATCCTGTATGCCGTTTTGAAGGTTCCACAAGTGTACACACTCGTGGAGGGTGGTCGCCACCACGTTTTCTATGGGCCGTGCAAGCGTCCCAGCGCCGATGTTAAGCTCATGGCGGGTTGTGTCTCCTCTCTGCCATGCCTTGGCTACGGTGACGTGTCCGTAGGCTCTGGGCGTGCTCTGTATCGTGATGATAGGCTCCTCCAACTCACCGTTGAAATACTTTACATTCAACGCGCGGAAAATTTTCTCCAAGTAACCAGCCGTCCGGGAAGTCTTAACAGTCTCTTTCATTTTCGTGTCCTCACTTTCGTTTTCCCAATCTTTGCCCGTGTTATCCCACCGGGATAAGGGGTTGCGGGTTGTTCCGCGATTAGCGGACAAAAGTGAGGTTGGATAGTTGTCAAGGTGACTGTGGAATACCGCAGCCATAATTTTAAAAAGCGAGGATATGCCGCAAAAGCTCCTTTACAATTTTCCAATCCACGCTTTTATAATTTTTAAAGGAACAACAAAAAACAGGATTGCCACGGCTATAATTTACTCCGCGGCAATCCTGTTCCCATGTTACAGGGCTTGCGTTTATTTTAAAAGTGTGGTACGATTGTGGTACTTGCAAAAAGGGTAATAAAAAAGCTCCTAATTTTCAACGCATCATCGAAGAAAATCAGAAGCTTAGTTTGGTGACCCGTACGGGAATCGAACCCATGTTACAGCCGTGAAAGGGCCGTGTCTTAACCGCTTGACCAACGGGCCATATAATACAAGATTTCGCTAAAACAGCAAGCAACTTATCGGCTACTATTGCAACCGACCCCCAAGTATTTTAGCGAAATCCTGTATCATGTGGTAGCGGTAACTGGATTTGAACCGGTGACACTTCGGGTATGAACCGAATGCTCTAGCCAACTGAGCTATACCGC
>PPYE01000955.1_pt1 | contig 12754 bp, 12 predicted proteins | sample 1559881 | NCBI WGS metagenome assembly PPYE01 (sample SAMN08240022, study PRJNA423297) | Human gut metagenome, whole genome shotgun sequencing project.
GCGTCCGCCCGGCATCTGTGCAAATAGATTCGGAATCGTAATGAATATAAGGTTCGGTCCGGCATCCGGCTGAATATTAAATGCAAAACATGCCGGAATGATAATGAATCCTGCCATCAATGCAACAAAAGTATCTAAAATTGTAATGTTGATTGCTTCTCCAGTAAGACTTCTGTCTTTTCCCATGTAACTTCCGAAGATCATCATAGCACCAATACCGATAGACAACGTAAAGAACGCCTGACTCATCGCTCCAAAAATCACATTTCCTATACCGATTTCCGCCATTTTTTTGAAATTCGGAATCAAATAAAATTCAATTCCTTTTTCGGCTCCTTCTAAGAAGAATGAATGCGCTGCTAAAACAATCATAATAAGAAGCAAGGCAATCATCATAACTTTCGTCACACGCTCTACACCTTTTTGAATCCCAAACCAGCAGATCACGAATCCTACCACTGTAATAAGAATTGTCCAAAATGCCATGGTTGAAGGACTTCCGATCATTTGACCGAAACCATTTTGTATATCCTCAGAAGACGCACCCACGAACTCTCCTGTCACACAGCGATAACAGTAATAAAGCATCCAACCGCCAACGGTCGTATAGAACATCATCAGAAGATAACTTCCGATAATACCTATCCATTTTGTGTGATGCCAACGGCTTCCTTCCGGCTCCAGTTTCTCATAAGCTGCCGCTACACTGTATCGGCTTGCACGCCCTACAGCAAATTCTGTGACGAGCACCGGAATACCCATGACGAACAGGAATACCAGATAAATTAAAATAAAAGCGGCTCCTCCCATCTCTCCGCAGAGATAAGGGAATTTCCATACATTTCCAATTCCGATCGCACATCCGGCTGATACTAAAATAAAACCAAGACGCGATCCAAATGTTTCTCTCTTCATAGTATCTCTCACTCCTTTATAACCTGTAACTTATATATTATAAAACATAAGTGTATAAAAATGCAATACTTCCTTCACGTATCGAAAAAATATATCTGTTTATATGTTTTTATAAATTACAATATTTTTTATTAAAAGTTATAATACGAGAGTAATTTCCGATCTATCTCTTGAAACCGTCAATGCACCCTTCCACGAATCTACTCTTCCAGTCACAAACCCGAATTTTTTTAATACTTCCTCAGTGTATCATGACTGTCATCCATTGTATTTTCTATCTTCCTGATCACTACATAATAACCGCCGTCTCCGGCTTTTACAAAGATTCGTTCTCCCACTTTATGCCCCTTTAAGGCTTTGCCAAGCGGCGATTCAATGCTGATAAGCCCTTGAAGCGAGTTGCCACGCACACTTGTCACAAGCCGGTAAGTCTCTACCTCGTCATCATCTTCAAAATACACATCAACTGTATTATTGATTCCCACTTCGTCTTCCTCAGACTCATCCGATACAATCTGCGCATATTTCAGCATTTTCTCTAAATAGCGAATACGGCTCTCATTGCGGTTCTTATCCTGTTTCGCTGCTTTATACTCAAAATTTTCACTTAGATCCCCCTGCGCTCTTGCTTCTTTCACCGCTTCAAGTTCTCTCTTACGAACAACAAGTTTGCGGTACTCAATCTCTTCTTTAATCTTTTCTACATCACTTCTGGTTAATTTTTCTCCCATGATACCCCCTATAATCTATCAAATTATTTCCAGTATTTACTTATCCATTCTTTTACAATCTCATCAGATGCTAAGAATTTCTCTCGCACTTTTGTCTGTACTTCTTCTCTGGATATCCCCAGCTCCTGAAGCATTTCTATGGACGCCTTAGCTCCTTCTTCGACACCTTCTTTTCGCCCTTCTTCGCGTCCTGCTTCCACGCCTGCTTCTTTCCCTTTTCCATATCCCTGACGCCAACCACTGTTCATCATATGTTGATAATCTCTCAGTGCTTTTTGTCTTGCTTCATATTCCATCCGTTTTTCTTCATCAGCGCTAAGTTCCACCAACCGTTCATACGCCTTCTGTGTATATTCGTTACCTTCTGCTGCCATTTCCAGTTCCTCCTTATCCGTAGCATTAAAGAACCGCGCCCATTTTAGAAGTTCTGTCTCCGGATAATCATATTTTTCAAGTTTGGGAAGCTCTAACACATGAATCTCAAACTTATCAGAATATTGAAGCCGACGATGATCTTCCCATATATGGAATCTGGAGTAATATTCCTCGTCATCAAATAACTTAAAATCCAGAATACTAACATGAATACGTTTCATAATAAATAAATCTTTCGTACCCATACTGCACTCCTTCCCGCAGGAAAGAACCATGCATATTAAATACGAAGGATATGCATCTTTATTATAAATATACTCTTAGAAATATACAACTGCTTTCCCACATATCTCATTTTCATTTGCATTTCCGGAATTCTATGGCTGAATTGCCTGCGACCTATATATGAATGACCGAATTAGAATTCTTAGATAAATTTATTGTAATAGAAGGAGACGCAAAAGACAAGAAAAAAAGAGAAGTTTAATTATAACCTCTCCTTTTCACATCATTAAAATAATAGATATGGATTATATAATAAAAATTTACCTGCCATTGCAAGCAATAAATACGCTATTGCCCGTCCTTTCACATATTTCTTTGGAAGACGTATCTCACCGGTAGAAACCACCAGTTCCAAGTCATCAATCTCTACAGTCTCTGTTTTCAAATGCACACCGAAGATTTTCGTGAATATTTTCCATATAAGATAACCAACCAATGCTCCGAGAATATTAGCTGTCAGATCATCTATGTCAAATGCCCGAAAATTAAAAAGCTGTGAAAGCTCAATGAGAACAGAAAACAACGTTCCTATAAACACAGTTTTCCAAATATTTCTGCACTCTTTCCAGATAAAAGGAAGGAGAAATCCAAGGGGCATACACATGATAACATTCAGAACATATCCAATCCCCGCTTCAGCAAATGGCTTCAGATTGATCCTCCCCGAAAAAAGAGGAATATCCGTCCGAAGTACGTCCGCCAAAAGTCCGATTCCGGTAACTTCATATACCATCCACACATACACAAGAAATATACATGTCCAGATCAGAGAAACAGCCTGACAATGTTTCCCACTCTTCCTCCCCTGATACACCAATACAAGCTGATATAACAGGCAAGGTAAAAATACACATATCAAACTATATACCGTAAATATATTAAACATTCCCTCCATAATTTCTTCTCCTCCTTCGAGATATCTGATGTTTCTATTATAGAAATGAAATCTTTATATTCTCGAAAGAAATTTATTAAGGAATTATGAATTTTATTCTTTTTCACACCATGGTTGCAAGAAAACCATCTGACTTATTCAGTAATCAGTCCATAATGTACCATCGCTTTATAAATTCCGTCATTCTCTACAGTATCTGTCACGTACTCTGTATAAGGTTCCAACGCTTTATCATGTTTTCCCATAGCAACCGCATGAGTTGCATATTCAAACATAGACAAATCATTGCTGCTATCACCAAATACATATACCTCATCCTTGGAAATGCCGAGATGCTTCCTTATGTATTCAATCGCAGTCGCCTTACTATATCCTTTCTGAATACATTCATACATTCCGCCTCTGCGGTCAATAATTTCCATTCCATCTTCAATGCAGGCAAAAAACTTCTCCGTCTCACAGTGTTTATCTGTAAGAACCAAAATTTTATCATACTGAAAATTTCTCTTCTCTATTGTTTTCTCTGTTCCAAGTCCCATAGATGCCATATACCGCTTTGTGCTTTCTACAGGCTCAAACCGACTAATGCGCTCCGAAAAATAAATGTCTTCTGTTCCTTCTAAAAATCCTTCCACCCGGTACTGTTCCATAGCTTCAATATAGCGAACACCCCGTTCATACGGAATATGGCTTTCCATCAAAACTTCCTGCTTATAGACTAAATATGTTCCGCACCCACACAAATAGCCATCAAAATCTAAATTTTTGATCATTGCGGGAATACTGCAGATCGTGCGCCCGGTGTTAATAAAAATCTCATGTCCCTGCTCTTTTACTTTTTTCAACGCCTCCAGCGCACTTTCCGGTATCGTTCCCGTAAGTCCACCGATCAATGTATCATCAATATCGAAAAATAATGCTGCCATTATTGTGATTCTCCTTATCTTGTAATTCCCAGATATGCATCCACTCCATTTGCAATTCCCGCTACAATCTGAAGCTGATATTCTTCTGCTGCCATTTTTCTGTCTTCCTCCGGGTTTGTCATATAACCCATCTCTACAATTGTCACCGGAACCTTCGCCCAATTCACTCCACTCATGGTATCCGTCTCCCATACTCGTTCTTTGCGGGCTCCGGTAGCTGCCACTGCACTGTCAAGCACACACGAAGACAAAGCTTTACTTTTCTCATACAGTTCCCCATTATATGGATTAGAAGCAGTCTGGCAAATGGTCATCATGCCATTGGCACCGCTATTTTCTGCGCCGTTAGCGTGAATACGGATAAATGCATCTGCACCGGAAGAGTTCGCAACTTCTGCTCGCTCTGCATTAGAGATATCCACATCAGAGGTTTCCCGAACCATGATTACCTCATAGCCCCGGTTTACAAGCTCTTCCTTAAGCTTCATAGATACTTCCAATGTCAGCTCGTACTCCGGCTTACCCGTGGCAACACCGCTTGTTCCTGACGCGACCTTCGCCTTCCTCTCAGACGCTCCCGGTCCTACCGGCTCTTTCTCACTATTTCCCTGCGCCTGATGTCCGGGATCAATCACCACAAGATAGCCATTAGTTTCTGGTTCTTCGACCATTGCATCCTCTTTCGCTTCTTCTGTTTCTTCCGGTTCTTCTGTCTCAATCACAAGCTCTTCCGGCTTTTCTTTTGGTTCAGCCTTGGGTTCTTCTTTTTTGCTGCATCCTGTTACACATACCGCAAATAGGAGCCCCAGCAAAATTACTTTTTTCATTTCCTGATTCCTCTTTATTTTGCAATTCCCGAAAGGTCAATTTCCCCGTCAAATACTACTTCTGCAGGTCCCGTCATAAATACATGACCTGTATCTTCCTCCCACTCTATTATCAAATCGCCTCCGAGAAGCTTTACTGTCACTTTTCGTTTTGTCAAACCATTTAAAATACTGGCTACTGCCACTGCACATGCACCTGTACCACAGGCCAGCGTTTCACCCGAGCCACGTTCCCACACGCGCATCTCTACCGTATGTTCATCCAGTACATGTGCAAATTCTGTATTGATCCTCTGTGGAAATCTCGGATGATTCTCAAACTTCGGACCGATTTTTTCAATCTCAAGTTCTTTTAAATCATCCATATATACAACGGTGTGCGGATTGCCCATAGACACACCCGTCATACGGTACTTTCTTCCATCCACATCGATCTCTTCATCGATCACTTTTCCTACATCTTTATTTTCCATTGCGATTGGTATCTCTTCCGGCGCCAAATGCGGTTCTCCCATATCCACCTTCACTAGGCGTACTTTTCCATTTTCTACCGCAAGGTCAAGATATTTAATTCCTCCTAATGTTTCTACGGATATCCTTGTCTTATCAGTCAGCCCATAATCATACACATATTTTGCCACACAGCGGATACCGTTCCCGCACATTTCCCCTCTGGAGCCATCTGCATTATACATAACCATCTGAAAATCTGCTGTCTCTGACGGACAGATTAAGATCAATCCATCGGAACCAATTCCAAAATTCCGATTACTAACAAATTTTGCTACAGCAGACGGATCTTCTATCGTCTCTTTAAAACAGTTTACATATACATAATCATTTCCCAGTCCCTGCATTTTCGTAAATTTCATAGCAAGCTCTCCATTCTTCCCGTTCATTTTAATCCTAATCAATTTCACCCAAAATTATATGTCATTCCATATAGAAAGTCAAAGACATCTATGATCTTTTTGTTGAAAAACCGACCGCACTCTGTTACAATGTGTTTTAATCAACATCGAAAAATGAGGTGATCCTTATGGGACTTGCAATTCCAATTGAGACAAGCGCCAGACACATCCATCTATGTCAGGAAGATTTTGAAAAATTATTCGGCGAAGGACAAACGCTGACTTATCAGGCTGACTTAAGCCAGCCCGGGCAATACGTTGCAAAAGAAAGACTCTGTGTAAAAGGACCGAAGGGAAGCTTTGATACTGTTGCCATTTTAGGACCCTTTCGTCCGGAAACACAGCTTGAGATCTCAATGACAGATGCACGCAAGCTTGGGATTCCGGCTGTGATCCGCCAATCCGGTGACACTGCTGACACTCCCGGCTGCACATTGGTCGGCCCCGCTGGCTCCATTGACATTGACCACGGTGTGATTGTCGCAAAACGGCATATCCACATGACTCCTGTCCAGGCTGTACAGGCAGGCGTTCAGGATAACGACGAAGTCTTTGTCATTATGGACAGCTTCGAGCGTTCTCTGATTTTTGCCGACGTGATTGTCCGCGTAAACCCTGACTTTGCCCTAGCCATGCACGTGGACACAGACGAAGCGAATGCTTTTGCCGGAAACAGCCACCCAACCGGTGTGATTTTGAAGCTCTTCGGCGGACGAACCTACAATCTGCAAAAGTGGGCAGATGAACTGCAAAGCGGCATCAACCGATTATAACCGATTTCCCCAAAAACAAAAGGAAGAGATAAACGCGCATCCTGCGATTGCCGCCTTTATCTCTTCTTTCATATCTTCATCCCTTTACTTCTTCAACTTATTATATCTTCGCGGTCAATGTCTTCGCACTGACACCCTGAAGCATGCCTAACTTCCCGGACAGGGTACTCGTTATATTCCCCGGTGCATCCAGCACAACGCTAATGATGGACACGCCTCTGTCACGATATGGAATTCCCATTCTTCCTACAATATACTGTCGGAATTCATGGAGCAGTTCATTGACTCTCCCCGCTGATTCCTCATCCTTCACAATGATACTGATCACTGATACTTTGTTGTCCATGATTAACCCTTCTCTTCTTATCCGATTGAAAACTTCTGCATGATAACGGACTTCTACATTGCATCAATAATCTGCTGTGCAAATGCGTCCAGTTCTGCTTCTCTGTCATTTTTCAACACAGATTTGATTGACAACTGCTGTGTAAGAAGCTCCATCTCTTTCATTTCCTCTAACTTCTTCACAATCTGTTTTCCTGCTGTCGGAGCCCATGTTCCATTATCCATCAATGCAACCGTGCGCTTCTGTACTGATAACGCTTTCATGTCGTTTAACAGGTTCTCCATCGGAGGATAGATTCCTCCGTTGTAAGTCGCGCAGGCAATTACAATATGACTTGCACGGAAGATTTCTGCGATCAATTCTGATACATGGGTTTTTGAAACATCATATACTGCAATATGGCGGATTCCTTTTTCAGCCAGTTTTCCTGCCAGTGCATCTACTGCCTGTTCGGTATGTCCGTACACAGAACCATAAATCATGACAACCTCTTTATCCTCCGGCTCATATTTGCTCCATTTATCATATTTATCAATAATGTAAGAAAGATTCTCTCTCCAGATCGGACCGTGCAGAGAGCAGATAAGTTGAATATCAAGTCCTGCTGCCTTCTTGAGAAGCGCCTGTGTCTGCATTCCGTATTTACCTACGATATTTGCATAATAACGTCTTGTATCTGCCAGCCACTCTTTGTCAAATTCCAATTCGTCACTGAAAATATTGCCGTTTAACGCACCGAATGTTCCAAATGCATCTGCGGAGAACAATACCTTCTCTGACTCTTCATAAGTAACCATAACCTCCGGCCAGTGTACCATCGGCGCCATAACAAAGCGGAAGGTATGTGTTCCTGTCGTCAAGGTATCTCCTTCTTTTACAAGAACAACACGATCCTCCTGCGGAAGGTCGAAAAACTGTCCGATCATCTGTATGGTCTTGGCATTGGCTACGATCTTCATATTCGGGAAGCGACGCATCATTTCCTGAATACCGGCTCCGTGATCCGGCTCCATATGCTGAACGATCAAATAATCAATCTCTTTTCCATCCAGAACATAATCTATATTTTCCATAAACTGCTGCAGTGCACATACATCTACTGTATCTAATAATGTAACTTTTTCATCCATGACAAGATAAGAATTATAGGAAACTCCTCTCGGAATCGGAAATAAATTCTCAAAAAGTGTCAAGCGGCGGTCATTACATCCTACCCATACAATATCGTCTGTTACTTTTCTTGTATTCTGCATATCAGAATCCTCCTAATCATATGCTAAATCTCTTTATCTTCTCTTCATTTACGCAATATTCGCAATTATTATAACACACTTTCCTTCTTTCGTATGCATTTTTTTCAATTTCTTCAAGAACAGTTACACGCAGGCATTTTTCACCCCTCTGAGGAGATTATCGGTAATCGCCGCCATCTCTTCCACCGTCTGATCTGAGTCTTCATCCAGCCATTTTTTAATCATTCCAATACATCCGAACAAACAGAACGTATAAGCATACTGCAGTTCATCCACCATTTCCGGATGCTGGCTCTTAAATAACCTCACACTATGTTCCGCAATCAGCTCCTCTAACCGATAGACAAACGCCATATCGCCATGTTCCCCCATAAGCGCCTGACAGATCTCTCTGTTTTTCTCCAGCACACTGAAGATTTCTTTCACATAAGCCGCATTTTCACACTCCAGATCCACTTCTGGATGATCCGCGATCACCTGACGAAAATCTTCCATCAGTTCTTCTTCGATGGTGCTCATCATATTATAAATATCCGTGTAATGGAGATAAAATGTAGAACGGTTGATATCTACTTCTTCTACAAGTTCTTTCACCGTAATCTCACGAATATTTTTCTCTTTCATCAACTTGGCAAGCCCTGCCCGCAATTGATTTTCTGTTTTTCGTATTCTTCTGTCTTTCTTTTCTTTTACCATGGCATACCCTCTCTTCTTATCATTTTTCACCGAATACTGTTTATAAAAAATTTATAATTTATTCTGTACATTTTCTTCCTAACTGTCCAGTATCGGACAAACACTCCCCGATTGTCGTTTGCCTCTCATTCACCCTTTTAGTATAATTACATCGAGACGATAAAGCAACTATGTGTCCATTAATAGATTTATCATCTATAAAATAGCACAATTTAATCTCTGTTTCAATCATTTTTTTATACATAATTACAAGGAGGTCGATTTTATGATTAAACAGGAGTGGGCATATCTTAGAAAAAATAAGATTTTACTGCTTGTTTTTCTGGCTATCATTGCCATTCCCACTATTTACACAACGTTATTTCTAGGTTCTATGTGGGACCCGTACGGAAAAGTTGACCATCTTCCGGTTGCCATTGTCAACGAAGATAAACCGGTCACTTACAATGATGAAACGTTAGAAGTCGGAAATGAGATGGTTGATTCTTTGAAAGACAATGATTCTCTCGATTTTCATTTTGTTTCTTCAAAGGAAGCGAAAGATGGATTAAAAAATGGTACTTATTATATGGTCATCACCATTCCGGAAGATTTTTCAGCAAACGCTTCTACCGTACTCGATGAGCATCCAAGAAAAATGGTTCTGGATTATGAAACCAATCCCGGCACAAACTATATTGCCTCAAAGCTAAGTGAGACTGCTCTTAACAAAATTCGTACCAGTGTCGCAGATACAGTAACAAAAACTTATACCGAGACCGTATTTGATCAGATTGTCACAGTCGGAGAAGGTATGACAGAGGCTTCCGACGGTGCCGGACAGCTCGCAGATGGCGCCATTCAGCTTGCAGACGGAAACAATACCATTACAACGAACTTAAATGTACTGGCAAATAGTTCTCTTACCTTCAAGGATGGCGCTGACACTCTCCATGTAGGTCTGAAAAAATACACTGACGGTGTTGCTCAGCTTGATGATGGTTCCAAGAAGTTAAAAGACGGGTTATCTACTTTAAATAACGGGGCTTCTGCTCTTGCATCCGGTGTCAGTCAGCTCTCCAACGGTTCTGCCAGCTTGAAAAACGGCATTATCCAATATACAAGCGGCGTCAGCACCGCACAGGCAGGCGCTGATACCTTAAATAAAAACAGTGCTTCTCTCACAAGCGGAACGTCCAACCTTCAAACAGGTGTCAATAATCTGGTTTCGAAAAACGATGCGTTAAATCAAGGGATTGCAGCTATTTCAGATGGGCTTGGCAGTATCATCACCAAGATCGATCAGATGTCTGCCTCCACACCAGAAACAACCACTGAAGTTTCTGCTCAGCCCATAGACACCTCCTCAGCTTCCGCCAACGTCTCCGCCGTGTCGGACGCTTTAGGCACTGCGTCCTCCAACAATCAGGCATTAATAAGCGCCATTGAGAACAGTTCTCTCTCTGAAGAGGAAAAATCTTCTCTCAAAACTCTGGCAAATGACACGCAGACTTCCATTGATAATGCTTCTGCCAATGCCTGTGACACGGAAGAAAGTATTTCGAAACTACCAACAAGCACATCCTCTTCCACAACAACCACGACACAGTCAGGAGCTGCTTCAAGCGATGCTCTGTCAAAATTAAAAGGACAACTTACCGATATGAAAAAACAGATTGATGACAAACAGACGGGATTAGCTGCCAGTATCCAGGCTTATACTGCAGGAGTCGGAGAAATCCAAAAGGGACTAAACGGTGACGGAAGTCTCAAAAATCCTGGTCTTGCAAACGGGATTAAAGCCTACACAAACGGAGTCTCCACATTAAATACCGGACTTACAACACTGAACAATAATTCTTCTTCCTTAACCTCTGGTGCCGGTCAGTTGAACAGTGGTCTTACCAGTCTGAACAAACAGACTCCGGTCCTGACTTCCGGCGTCAGTCAGTTATCCAATGGTTCTGCACAGTTATATGCGGGAACCGGGAAGCTCACCGCTAACAGCGCAGCTCTTATAAGCGGAAGCAGTCAACTCTCTGATGGTGCCGGAAAGATCAGTGACGGAACCGCAGCACTCGCAGATGGTTCCTCCACACTTGGGGACGGAATCTCTCAAGTAAAGGATGGAGCTGATACGCTTGCCTCCAGTCTTGCAGATGGCGCTGACGAAGTAACTTCTATCCACGCAGATGAAGAAACAACCGATATGTTCTCTTCACCGGTAGAAGACAATGGTTCCAAACTGACCAATGTAAAAAATAATGGACATGGAATGGCTCCTTATATGATGTCTGTTGCACTCTGGGTAGCCGGAATTGCATTCTCCATCATGTATCCGTTAACCAAATATCACGATCATTTAAAATCCGGTTTTTCGTGGTGGGCAAGCAAAGCTTCTGTATTGGTAATTCTATCCATTGCAGATGCACTTCTGATGATTGGATGCCTTCACTTCTTTAATGGATTTGCTCCGAAAGAGATGGGGAAAACCATGCTGGTTGCAAGCTTTGCCTCTCTTGCATTTATGTCCATTATGTACTTCTTCAATGCCGCCCTCGGTAAAGTAGGAAGCTTTCTGATGCTTATTTATATGGTTGTTCAGCTCGCCGGTTCTGCCGGTACATATCCGGTGGAATTATCCGGCAGCTTTGTTCCGAGCATTCACTCATTTTTACCGTTTACCTATACGGTAGACGCATTCCGAAGCACAATAGCCGGAGGAACAAGCATCATGCCTTGCATGATTATGCTGATACTGATCACTGTTGTCTTCTCCGTTTTAACGGTGTTATTATTTGAGAGACGGGCACATAAAATCAAAGCCGGGAAGCCAACACTGACAGATCTTCTGGAAAAATTAGGACTTGCTTAACCATCGTTAGGTAAGCGTAAGGATACAAGAATCACCTAAACTAGTCGCATATATTCAAAGAGCCTGCCGATTCATGAACATCTCTTCATGAATCGGCAGGCTTTTCATTTCCTACCACCTATTAATTATTCAAAATCTAATTCAATCGGGCAATGGTCTGAGCCCATTACATCAGTCAAAATCTTCGCATCCTTCAACCGCTCCTTCAGGCAATCAGATACACAGAAATAATCAATTCTCCATCCCGCATTCTTAGCCCTTGCACTGAATCGATAAGACCACCATGAGTAGATTCCTTCTTGGTCGGGATAAAAATATCGAAACGTGTCAACAAATCCGGCTTCCAGAAGATTAGAAAATTTTCCTCTCTCCTCATCTGTAAATCCCGCATTTTTGCGGTTTGTTTTCGGATTTTTCAGATCGATCTCCTTATGCGCCACATTAAGATCCCCACAGAAAATTACCGGTTTATTTTCTTCTAATCGCTTAAGATAATCAAGAAAATCATCTTCCCATTTCATCCGGTAAGGAAGTCTTGCCAGCTCATTTTGCGAGTTTGGCGTATATACCGTAACAAAATAGTATTCCTCAAACTCCAAAGTAATCACACGGCCTTCCTGATCGTGTTCGTCGATTCCGAGACCATACGCCACAGATAACGGTTCTTTCTTTGTAAATACAGCAGTTCCCGAATACCCTTTTTTCTTGGCATAATTCCAATATTGATAATATCCCGGTGTATCAAGCTCCAACTGTCCTTCCTGCATTTTAGACTCCTGAATACACAAGATGTCCGCATCAATATCTTGGAAGAAATCCATAAACCCTTTCTGTACACAGGCACGGATTCCATTTACGTTCCAGGAAATAAATTTCATATTCTTCTCCTATCATTTATCCTTCTATTCTTTTCCATCCGGCAATCGCTTGTGACCGCCGCACTTTTACATCGCATACTATCTTTAAT
>PPYE01723213.1_pt1 | contig 12753 bp, 7 predicted proteins | sample 1559881 | NCBI WGS metagenome assembly PPYE01 (sample SAMN08240022, study PRJNA423297) | Human gut metagenome, whole genome shotgun sequencing project.
GGAATACAACCCGGTCGAAGATAGAACGTGGGCTGCAGGTGATGGCATATTCTCCACCGATATTTAATGTATGCTTGGGAACAAAGGGAACATATTTGCCATTGTAATCCGTAATTATGGGAGTGCCATCTTTTTTCTCTTCGGTGATTACATAATCAGTAAAGGTGGCATACGTATATCCATAACTGGCATTCAGGCTAAGTTCTTTAGTCACACTGGCACGAAGAGCTGCTTCTGCACCATAGCTGCGACTTTTTCCTGCATTAATCGTGATACGTCCCAAACCACTTTCTGCAAATTGGGAGAGTTGTTGGTCGCGGGTATCCATGTAGAATGCTGCGACGTCGGCCCAAAGTCTGCCTTCCCATAAAGTAAGGTGGCTACCTACTTCGTAGTTCCACGAATATTCGGGCTTGTAAGTAGTAGAAGTTTTTACGTCGATCTCTTTTGCTGGTACCATTTGGTCCATCATTTTTATAATGGTTGCCCCCCATGTGGCATCTTGCCCTATTGTCGGACTTTCTTTGATGGCATTCATCATCGAATTTTTCAATTCAGTTTGTGATAAATCAGAGAACATCTGGATGTTATATCCTCCCGAACGATATCCCCGGGTAACGGTGGCATAAACATTATTTTGATTCTTCCATTCATATTGAATAGCAAATTTGGGTAGAAGTTGTACGTAATCAGTCGAGAGCTTACCTACGAAAGAGGCCGGAGCTTTCATATTCTGATCGGACAGATTTATTTGCGTGGGCCCCATTGCCATGTGGAAGTCGAAACCAAAGTTGATAGGAGTGCTAAGAGAATTATACTTCATACTGATTTTCTCGTAATCGAGTCGGAGTCCGGCTGTAACGGACAACCCTTCGATGAACAGATTGTTGAAAGTGGACTGATGATAAAGTGCACCGCTAAGGGTTGGGGTATCGAAGGTTCCTCCTACGCTTAATGTCGGGTTGTGCACGGTCATTCCCATGGTGGGAGCTCCGGGTTTGGCAGAGACTTCTTCAAAAGCGGAATTGGCGTTGTTTTCAATGACTGACTTCACTCCTTCTTCTTTGAACAGAACAGGACCTGTAGTATGTAGCCATTGATAGAATCCGAAAGCACCCGTAGCCCACTGCCATCTTTTTCCAGGTTTGGCTTTCAAGACAATTTCTTCGGAAATGGTGTTCGCTCTCTGCTTTTGTTCGATGTTGAAAATATCCCTCTCTGTGAAGTCCTGATCGAGGAACATACGGTCATTCAGGTTCTGATAACCTGTCACGGCACTTAATATAAAGTTACAGGCTTGGTATTCGATGTTAACACCAGAGTTGAGCAATCCACGGCGGTAACTACTACGATCGTTATATGAAATCTTACCGATGTAGTCTGCCCGGTCTTCTGTCATTTCTTTACCGTCTTTTTGAGCTTTGGCTATGGCACTGGGAGTAATACCGGTATAATAATACGGATACCCACCTTGATCGCTATATTCATAGCTAAGGGCCATATCTATTTTCAGGTTCGAAGTAGGCAGGTAAATTCCACGAAATCGTCCGCCACCGGCATTGTTCTTATCTACTTTTTCGTTATTTCTTGCCGAATTTTCAAAGAAGCCACCTGTGTGTTCATAGAAACCTCCGGTAGAAAAAGCGAAGCGGTCGGATGTGCGGTGATAGTGGGTGAGTGAAACATTATAATTATTGTAAGTTGCTGCTCCCATGCGAATATCGGTACCTTGATAAGTGAAAGGAGATTTAGTATGTACCTTGATAAGCCCTCCCATCGTGTTACGCCCGTAGAGAGTACCTTGTGGCCCGCGAAGAATATCAATACGTTCGATATCAGCATAGTTGAAGTCGAAAGCGGATTTGTCGATATAAGGGATATTGTCTACATAAAGTCCTACGGACGGAGTATTGATGCGTGAACCGATTCCACGGATATAAATCGAAGTAGTCAGTTTGGAGCCATAGTCAGGGATAAACAGGTTGGGAACAATACCTGTCAGGTTCTTCACGGAATTTACCTGATTGGCGCGCATATTGTCTTGCGATAAAACGGTGGCGGCTACCGGCAGATCACGTAGTTTACGGTTCTCTTTTGGAGTAGCAATCACTACCACCTCTTCGATGTCTACTATTTTTAGTGAGTCTTTGGGGAAATCTTCAGCCCATGCTGTCCCTGTCGTCAGGAGCATGAGGGCAATCATAATCTTCTTTGTCTTCATCTGCTGTTAATTTATCTGGTGCAAAGTAACGGCAAATATAGATGACGGTCAATCCTCATTTATTAGGATTATGACTTATTTTTTAAGAAGTCAGATTCGGTCAGCTTCGATATATCCGTTCATTACAGCATAAATAGTCAGCCCGGAGACGGACTTAATGCCTAATTTCTCCGTGATATTTTTTCGGTGAGTGATAACGGTAGTCAGGCTGATATTCAGTTTATCTGCTATTTCTTTGTTGATTAATCCTTTGGTTATCAGTACGAGCACTTCTATTTCACAATAGTGGGCATACATATCGGGAGTATCGTCCATCAGTTCGCTGAAGTGATGAAAAGTCCGTATGGTTGCCATAGGAATCATTTCCTCCAGGATTCCTTTCAGACCGAGACAGGTCAATGTATTGGCTTCTACAATTGCTATTTCGGGTTGATAATTCATTTTAGTGTAAGTTTAATTAATGATTGAAATAGTTGGCTACTGCTTCTGCACATCGTTCGCCGTCCACTCCGGCAGACACAATTCCTCCGGCATAGCCTGCCCCTTCTCCGCACGGAAATAATCCACGAACGGTGACATGTTGCAGAGTATCCTTATCGCGTATGATACGAACGGGAGAAGAAGTTCGTGTTTCCACACCAATCATTACTGCCTCATTAGTCAGGAATCCGTGACTGCTGCGTCCGAATTGTTGGAAACCAAGAGATAACCTTTTGCTAATAAATGATGGCATCCAGAAATGAAGTGGAGACGAAATCAATCCCGGACTATAGGATGACTCGGGCAGATCGTAACTCAATTTCTTGCGGGTAAAATCCAGCATGCGTTGCGCCGGAGCGGTCTGTCGTCTGCCTCCCTGCAACCAGCATTGACGTTCCAATTCCTCTTGAAAGTGAAGAACAGATAGTAACTGTGAATTAATCTCTGAAAGTTGTGAACTTTTCAAATTTGGATTCAGTGCCATCAGCTGTTCATCTTGTTGGGCAGCCAATTCTTCATTCCTCATTTTTAATTCTTCATTTCCCAAATCCTCCGGTTGAATTTCCACTACCATTCCCGAATTACTCCACCGTGACCCACGGTTGGCAGGAGACATGCCGTTTACTACCACTTGTTCCGGTCCGCTGGCAGCAGGAACGATAAAGCCGCCGGGACACATACAGAAACTATATACTCCTCTGCCTTCTGCCTGTGTTACAAAGCTGTATTCTGCAGCGGGCAGGTATTTGCCCCGTCCATTCTTATTATGGTATTGTATTTGATCGATCAACATTGCCGGATGTTCGAGACGTACCCCGACAGCGATTCCTTTCGCTTCAATCGTCACATTATTGGCAGCCAGCCAACGATATACATCTCTTGCAGAATGTCCGGTTGCCAGTATCACAGGTCCGAGAAAGGTCTTTCCTGTATTTGTTTCGATACCTTTGACTTCATCGTTCTCAATAATCAATGCATCCATTCGTGTCTGGAAATGTACTTCTCCGCCACATTCGATAATGGTGTTCCGCATATTTTCAATGACACGTGGCAATTTGTCTGTTCCGATATGCGGATGCGCATCCACCAATATCGAAGTTGAAGCTCCATGCTGGCAAAATACGTTCAGAATCTTATCTACATTTCCTCTCTTCTTGCTCCGGGTATAGAGCTTCCCATCCGAGTAAGCTCCTGCACCTCCTTCTCCGAAACTGTAATTCGATTCCGGATCAACAGTGTGTTCCCTGCTGATTTGTGCCAGGTCTTTTTTACGTTCGCGCACGTCTTTTCCACGTTCGATGACGATAGGGCGTAATCCAAGTTCAACAAGGCGTAAAGCAGCGAATAATCCGCCGGGACCTGCGCCAACGACAATCACTTGCGGTTTTCCTTCTACATTATTATATATAGTACGTTCGTACTCATCTTCTTGCGGCATTTCCTTGATGTATGCCCTTACCTTCAGATTGACGAAGATAGTCCGCTGGCGTGCATCAATACTCCGTTTCAAGATTCGGGTAGCGGTGATGTCACGTAAATTCAGATCTTTTTCTTTAGAAAGATATTCCTTTAATTTCTGTTCGTTTGCTGCGATTTCGGGAAGTATACGGAGTTGGTATTCTTGTGTCATTTAGTTATTATTGATATTGTTTTCGATTATCCAATTAGAAAAACGGGCTATTTATGCATCAGTGTCTTATCCGAATAAAGCCCTGAACGCCTCTTCTACTTTTCTCACCGGTACTAATTCTATCTTCAGTTTTTGGGTATCGATCCCTTGCAAGTTATATTTAGGTAGCAAGAAACGTTTGAAACCTAACTTTTCAGCTTCACCGATACGCTGTTCAATTCGATTCACAGGACGTATCTCTCCCGACAGACCGATTTCTCCCGCCATACAAACTTCCGGTTCAATGGCTGCATCCATATTGGAAGAAAGGATTGCACTGATAACCGGCAGATCGATAGCCGGATCATTCACTTTCAATCCTCCGGCAATATTCAGGAACACATCTTTCTGTGCCAACTTAAATCCCACCCGCTTTTCGAGAACAGCCAGCAGCATATTCATTCTTCTCAAATCGAAACCGGTTGCCGAACGTTGCGGATTTCCGTAGACTGCAGAGCTTACCAAAGCCTGTGTCTCAATCAAAAACGGGCGAATCCCCTCAATGGCGGAGGCAATGGCTACCCCGCTCATCCCTTCATGATCCTGACTTAGCAAAAGTTCGGAAGGATTACTCACTTGGCGCAACCCATCCTGACGCATTTCATAAATACCTAATTCTGCCGTACTACCGAAACGATTCTTGATACTGCGTAGAATACGATACATATAATGTTGGTCGCCCTCAAATTGAAGAACAGTATCTACGATATGTTCCAGCACTTTAGGTCCTGCAATACTTCCTTCCTTATTAATATGTCCGATCAGCAATACAGGCGTATGTGTTTCTTTCGCAAAACGAAGAATAGACGCCGAACACTCTCTGACTTGCGCTATACTTCCGGGAGACGATTCGATACTTTCGGTGGAAATAGTCTGTATAGAGTCGATAATCACTAAATCGGGATTCGTATTCTTGATATGCACATAAATCTGTTCGAGTGAAGTCTCGCAAACGATCAGGCAATCGCTGGAAGTGTCAGAGAGACGGTCGGCACGAAGTTTCAGCTGTCGCGCACTCTCTTCACCGGATACATAAAGAATCTTCTTTTCCGGCATGTGCAGTACGGTCTGCATGACGAGCGTCGATTTACCGATTCCCGGTTCGCCGCCTATCAGGACAAGAGAACCCTGTACAAGTCCGCCCCCCAATACACGATTCAGTTCATCATCGTGCATATTGATGCGTGGCTCGTCGTCTGCCTCTATATCGCTAAGTGCCAGTGGCTTGGGCTTCTGTGTTTCAATGCCCGACACCGGACGGCGGTTAGTGGGTTCTTTCCGTACGATTTCTTCAACATACGTATTCCATTCTCCACACGACGGACATTTACCCACCCATTTCGGTGAATTGCCGATTCCGTTGTACTGTCATATCCGGAGACAACGCCTGCCTGCAATAACTGGTATCCTGTTTCGTAACGTTCCATTTCTACCATTCCTGCGCTGCATTGTGTTACGTTGACAATCACAATTCCACGTTCACTGGCCTGACAGAGCCGGCGTATAAACCATTCCTTTCGGGGAGCATTCCCCGAACCGTATGTTTCGAGCACAACCGCCTTTAAACCTTCAATCCCCAGAATGGTGGCAATTACATTTTCCTGGATGCCCGGAAAGAGCTTCAGTACCACTACATTGGTATCCAGCAAATAGTGCGGTTTCAATTCCCGTTCTTCACCATTTCCGTGAATTTGTACATTATTATATTTAATATGGATTCCCGCTTCCGCCAATACCGGATAATTGAAAGAACGGAATGCATTGAAGTTTTCTGCATTCATCTTTGTCGTACGGTTTCCCCGCATCAGGTGATTTTCAAAGAAGATGCATACTTCGGGCACCAGTGCCCTTCCTTCCTTGTTTTGTGCAATGGCAATCTCGATACTGGTCATCAGATTTTCCTTTCCGTCCGTGCGGAGTACGCCGATGGGAAGCTGTGAGCCTGTGAGGATAACAGGTTTGTCCAGTCCTTCCAGCATAAAACTTAGTGCGGAAGCGGTATAAGCCATCGTGTCCGTTCCGTGCAGGATGACGAAGCCGTGGTAACGATTGTAGTTGTCATGAATAATGCGTACCAGCTTCCGCCACATATCCGGTTCCATGTCCGACGAATCCATCGGAGGATCAAACTGATAGGTGTCAATTGGAAAATTGAACTTTTGCAGTTCGGGGATATACTTTTGCAGTTGCTCGAAGTTAAAGTTCTCCAGAGCACCTGTCGCGGCATTCTCAATCATACCAATTGTTCCACCGGTGTATATTAACAATACGGAAGTATTTAATGGGCTCATAAGCTGATTTTGTGCGATTGTTTTCGCAAATATAATAATAGATTTGATAAATAAGTAACAAAATGTCATAAAAGTGAAGGCGAATGACCGGATAAAGCGCAGGCGAAAGATTCTTTTTATCAGAAAAAAACCGAAAAAAGTGATAGATTGAACGTTTTTATTATTACTTTTGCGACACTTATCAACACTTATCAAAAACAATGGTAGAAACAGAGACTATGATGAAGTACTATCCACATACAGTCACATCCATGTGTACCATGACCCTTTGGGGTTAATGGATAGTATTTGTGTATCTACGTGATTCACGCCTGTGTAAGTAGGCAAAACTCAATTTTAATTTTTTCGTAAACAACCAATCACCCTGTAATAACTATACTCGAGGGGATTGTATTTAAATATGTATCTTCATGAAAGTAATGAAATTCGGCGGAACGTCCGTAGGTTCCGTGAACAGCATTTTAAGTGTAAAGAGAATTGTAGAGTCGGCCAGTGAGCCGGTAATTGTAGTTGTTTCCGCGTTAGGGGGCATCACTGACAAATTGATTAATACATCGAAGATGGCGGCAGCCGGAGATTCGGCCTACGAAGGAGAGTTCCGCGAAATCGTCTATCGTCATGTGGAGATGATTAAAGAAGTGATTCCTGCCGGAGCAGGGCAAGTGGCATTGCAACGTCAGATTGGCGAATTGCTGAATGAGTTGAAAGACATTTTCCAGGGTATCTATCTGATCAGAGACCTTTCCCCGAAAACATCAGATACCATTGTCAGCTATGGCGAACGTCTTTCGTCCATCATCGTTGCCGAACTGATCGATGAGGCAAAATGGTTTGATTCACGTACTTTTATCAAGACTGAAAAGAAGCATAATAAACATACGATTGATGCCGATCTGACTAATCAGTTAGTAAAAGAGGCTTTCCATTCCATTCCGAAAGTGTCGTTGGTTCCCGGATTTATTTCTTCGGATAAGGTGTCGGGAGACGTGACGAATCTCGGTCGTGGTGGTTCGGATTATACGGCTGCCATTATTGCCGCAGCGCTCGATGCCGGCAGTCTGGAGATATGGACCGATGTAGACGGCTTTATGACTGCCGATCCTCGCGTGATCTCAACAGCTTATACTATTTCCGAACTGAGCTATGTAGAAGCAACCGAACTTTGTAACTTCGGTGCGAAAGTTGTTTATCCGCCGACGATCTATCCGGTATGTCATAAGAATATTCCTATTATAATAAAGAATACGTTCAATCCTGACGGAGTGGGGACAGTTATCAAGCAAGAGACTTCCAATCCGCAGAGTAAGGCCATTAAAGGTATTTCCTCTATCAATGATACGAGTCTGATCACTGTTCAGGGGCTGGGTATGGTAGGTGTGATCGGTGTAAACTACCGCATCTTCAAGGCTTTGGCAAAGAATGGAATCAGTGTATTCCTTGTTTCGCAGGCTTCATCAGAGAACAGTACCTCTATCGGTGTTCGGAATGCTGATGCCGATCTGGCTTGTGAAGTGCTGAATGAAGAATTTGCGAAAGAGATCGAGATGGGAGAGATTTCTCCGATCCTTGCAGAGAGAAATCTGGCTACGGTGGCAATCGTTGGCGAGAATATGAAGCATACACCGGGTATAGCAGGTAAGCTCTTTGGTACATTGGGACGTAATGGTATCAATGTAATCGCTTGTGCGCAGGGAGCTTCGGAAACCAACATTTCTTTTGTTGTCGATTCCAAGTCATTGCGTAAATCTCTGAACGTTATCCATGACTCCTTCTTCCTGTCCGAATATCAGGTCTTGAATCTCTTTATCTGCGGTATCGGTACGGTTGGCGGTAGTCTGGTAGAACAGATTCGTTGCCAGCAACAGAAGCTGATGATGGAGAACGGATTGAAGTTGCACGTCGTAGGTATTATCGATGCTGCGAAAGCCATGTTCAGTCGTGAGGGATTTGACCTTGCCAATTTCCGTGAGGAGTTGCAGAAGAAAGGCAAGGATAGTAACTTGCAGACGATCCGTGACGAAATAGTCGGAATGAATATCTTCAACTCCGTATTCGTGGATTGTACGGCAAGCCCCGACATTGCATCACTTTACAAAGACCTTTTGCAGCACAACGTTTCCGTGGTGGCAGCCAATAAGATCGCTGCATCTTCGGCTTACGAGAACTATCGCGAACTGAAAACGATTGCCCGTCAACGGGGTGTGAAGTACTTGTTTGAAACAAACGTAGGTGCGGGACTGCCGATTATCAATACCATCAACGACCTGATTCACAGTGGTGACAAGATACTGAAGATTGAAGCCGTACTTTCGGGTACATTGAACTATATCTTTAATAAGATCAGCGCTGACATTCCTTTCAGCCGCACGATCAAGATGGCACAGGAAGAACGCTATTCCGAACCGGACCCGCGTATCGACCTGAGCGGAAAAGACGTGATCCGCAAACTGGTGATTCTGGCACGTGAAGCCGGATACCGCATCGAGCAGGAAGACGTAGAAAAGAATCTCTTTGTCCCGAACGACTTCTTCGAAGGTTCGCTGGACGACTTCTGGAAACGAGTGCCGAGCCTCGACGCAGACTTCGAAGCCCGTCGTCAGGTATTGGAGAAAGAACATAAACATTGGCGCTTTGTAGCCAAACTGGAAGACGGAAAAGCCTCTGTCGGCTTGCAGGAAGTGGGCGCCAATCATCCGTTCTACGGACTGGAAGGCAGCAACAACATCATCTTGCTGACTACGGAACGCTATAAAGAATATCCGATGATGATTCAAGGATACGGTGCCGGTGCCGGAGTAACGGCTGCGGGAGTATTCGCTGATATCATGAGTATCGCAAACGTTTAAATAAGGGCTATTAAAATGAAGCATATTATTATACTGGGAGATGGAATGGCCGACTGGCCAGTGAAGTCATTGGGGGACAAGACGCTCCTGCAATATGCGAAGACGCCTTATATGGATAAGTTGGCACGCATGGGGCGCAATGGACGTTTGATAACTGTTGCCGAAGGTTTCCATCCGGGTAGTGAGGTTGCCAATATGTCCGTGTTGGGATATAATCTTCCGAAAGTGTATGAAGGACGCGGGCCGCTCGAAGCAGCCAGTATCGGTGTAGACCTGAAACCGGGAGAAATGGCGATGCGTTGTAATCTGATTTGCGTGGAAGGAGAGATTCTGAAGAATCACTCTTCCGGACATATATCTACGGAAGAAGCGGATGTACTGATTCAGTATCTGCAAGAAAAGCTGGGGAATGACCGCGTACGCTTCCATACAGGAGTTCAGTATCGTCATCTGCTCGTTATCAAGGGGGGAAATAAAGAACTGGATTGCACCCCTCCGCACGATGTCCCGTTGAAGCCTTTCCGCCCGTTGATGGTGAAACCCTTAGTGCCGGAAGCGCAGGAAACGGCGGACCTTATCAATGATCTTATTCTTAAATCACAGGAACTGCTGAAGAACCATCCGTTGAATCTGAAACGGATGTCGGAAGGCAAGGACCCTGCAAACAGCATCTGGCCCTGGAGCCCCGGCTATCGTCCGCAGATGCCTGCTTTCTCCGAAACCTTTCCGCAAGTAAAGAAAGGAGCAGTTATTTCGGCTGTCGACTTGATTAACGGAATCGGATATTATGCCGGCTTACGCCGTATTGCGGTAGAGGGAGCCACCGGATTGTATAATACAAATTATGAGAATAAAGTAGCTGCCGCTCTGGAAGCACTGAAGACGGACGATTTCGTTTATCTTCATATCGAAGCCAGCGATGAGGCGGGACACGAAGGGGATATCGACCTGAAGCTCCTGACGATAGAGAACCTCGACAAACGTGCTGTAGGTCCTATCTACGAAGCAGTGAAGGACTGGGACGAGCCTGTGGCGATTGCCGTATTGCCCGACCATCCCACTCCCTGCGAACTTCGCACCCATACTTCCGATCCTATACCGTTCCTTATCTGGTATCCGGGCATCGAACCGGATGAAGTACAGGCGTATGACGAGATATCGGCTTGCGACGGCAGTTACGGTGTGCTGAAAGAAGATGAATTTATAAAAGAATTTATGAATCAAAAGAATATCCAATGAAATACTATAGTACAAATAAACAAGCGCCGATGGCTTCTTTGCAGGAAGCTGTAGTAAAAGGGCTTGCCGCTGACAGAGGACTTTTCATGCCAATGACTATCAAGCCTCTTCCCCAAGATTTTTACGATACGATAGATACTTTGTCTTTTCAGGAGATTGCCTATCGTGTAGCCGATGCTTTCTTTGGCGAAGACATCCCTGCCGATACACTGAAACAAATAGTGTACGATACATTGAGTTTTGATGTACCGTTGGTGAAAGTGGCGGACAACATCTATTCTCTGGAACTTTTCCACGGACCGACTCTGGCTTTCAAAGATGTAGGCGGCCGTTTTATGGCACGTTTGCTGGGCTACTTCATCAAGAAAGAAGGCCAGAAGGATGTGAATGTGCTGGTAGCGACTTCCGGTGATACGGGAAGTGCCGTTGCCAACGGTTTTCTGGGTGTAGAAGGTATTCATGTATATGTACTTTACCCGAAAGGAAAAGTCAGCGAAATACAGGAAAAACAGTTCACTACTTTGGGACAGAATATTACCGCTCTCGAAGTGGACGGAACGTTTGATGATTGTCAGGCACTGGTAAAAGCTGCTTTCATGGATAAGGAACTGAACGAACATCTGTCACTGACTTCCGCCAATTCTATCAATGTAGCCCGCTTCCTGCCGCAAGCATTCTATTATTTCTATGCTTATGCACAGCTGAAGCGTGCCGGAAAAGCCGATAATGCCGTGATTTGTGTTCCTAGCGGAAACTTCGGAAACATCACAGCCGGATTGTTCGGCAAAAAGATGGGCTTGCCTGTCAAACGTTTTATTGCTGCTAACAATCGCAACGATATATTCTATCAATACCTGCAAACAGGTAAATATAATCCCCGCCCATCTGTTGTGACCATTGCCAATGCTATGGACGTAGGTGATCCGAGCAACTTTGCCCGTGTGCTTGACTTGTATGGCGGTTCTCATGCTGACATTTCTGCTGAGATTTCGGGAACTACATATACCGACGAACAGATTCGCGAAACAGTGAAAGAAACCTGGAAGGAACATCATTACCTGCTCGATCCTCATGGAGCTTGCGGTTATCGCGCTTTGCAAGAAGGACTGAAACAGGGCGAAACGGGAGTCTTCCTTGAAACTGCTCATCCTGCTAAATTCCTGGAAACTGTAGAAAGTATCATTGGCGAAGCGGTAGAAATACCTGCCAAGTTGCAGGAATTTATGAAAGGGGAGAAAAAGAGCTTGCAAATGACGAAAGAATTTGCAGACTTCAAGAAGTATTTGCTTTCTGTTTGATTGGGTTTTAAAGCAAGGTATAAAAGAAATAATTATGCAAGATATAGTAAACGGACGCTGTGGTTGGTGTGGAACCGACGAACTGTATGTGAAATATCATGATCAGGAGTGGGGAAATTTGGTGACTGACGACAAGACGCTGTTTGAGTTTCTTGTATTGGAAAGTGCTCAGGCGGGGCTGAGCTGGATAACCATCCTCAGAAAACGGGAGGGTTATCGCAAAGCCTTTTGCGATTTTGATGTCGAACGGGTGGCACAGATGACCGATGAAGATGTAGAACGGTTGATGCACTTTGAAGGCATTGTGAAAAACCGTCTGAAAATCAAATCGACCATTACCAACGCCAGACAATTCCTTGCTATACAAAAGGAGTTCGGTAGTTTTTACGACTACACTCTCTCATTCTTTCCCGACAGAAAGCCTATTGTCAATACCTTTTGTTCATTGAGCGAGATTCCGGCATCTTCTCCCGAATCCGATGCAATGAGTAAGGACATGAAAAAGCGCGGATTCAAATTCTTTGGAACAACGATTTGTTATGCTCACTTACAGGCTTCGGGATTTATCAACGATCACTTGAAGGATTGTATTTGCCGGAAAAAATAAATGACGTGCGGAAATAATTCAAATCTGTTTAGGAATGAACTAAACAGTAGTACACAATAGTAACTCCATTCTCCTCCTTCCCGAAGGAGGAGAATGGAAGAT
>PPYE01107782.1_pt1 | contig 12751 bp, 10 predicted proteins | sample 1559881 | NCBI WGS metagenome assembly PPYE01 (sample SAMN08240022, study PRJNA423297) | Human gut metagenome, whole genome shotgun sequencing project.
AAAGCCCGAAAAACCGCATGAATACTGGTCTTTTTGGATCAAGGTCAGGTGAGTACGGTCTGAAGGCCGCCCGTCGCGCACCTCAGTTCAGCAAGCGCTGAGCTTACGAAGAGACTGCTTCCAAAGTCTTGGAGCGCCAAGGCTGCATAGGACAGGCAGCAAGCCTGCCTCCCATTGGAACAAAAAACGGCGTGACCGCATGGTCACGCCGTTTTTCTGTGTTTTGCTTTACGCCGCCGGGACGGCCTTGGCCACGCTGTAAGCCTGCAGGATGCTGCCCTCGCCCTCGGCATACTTCACCGTCACCGTGTCGCCCACGTTGAGGATCACGGCCTCCGGAGCCTCGGCGGCGGAGATGGTGTAGTACACCGTGCCGTCGGAGAGCTGGAGGTAGTACCAGGTGTTGCCGTCCATAACGGCGCTGCGGAGGTCAGCGATGACGCCGGTGACCTCCCCCTGATCCGAAGCGGGGGGCTCCGTATCCGCCGGGTCAATGAGGTTATACCGGGCCAGCATCTGGCGATAGTTGCTCTCGCATTCCGCCACGCTGCCGCCGGTGGCCACGATCTGGTACTGGCTGACGTTGACCATGGCGTACATCTTCACCAGACCGGCGGCGTCCTTCAGCGCCATGAAGTAGCTGGGCTGATCTGCGATGTTCAGCAGCAGAGGGAAGGTGGCGGTGTAGTTCATCTGCTGCACCTGACCCCGTGCCGAATCCATGGCGGAGTACTCCTCGGCGCCGGCCACGGAGTAAAAACGTGTCTCCTTGGTGCGCTGGTTGGAGAGGATGAAGCCGATGTTGGACTGATCCGACACCACCGACGTGATGCCGGTGTACATATACACGTCGTCTCCGATGGCGATGTAGTTATAGCCATCGGTGGTAACGGTGACATCCCGCTGGCCGAACAGGGAGTTGATGAAGCCGTGGATATAGGTGCCGTGGTAGTCGTACTGCTGGACGATGAGATCCGCCGTGTAGACGTGATCCACCCAGTCCGGCACATCCTTGGCGTCATAGTACTGATGCTCCCCGGTGACGGCGTTCACCAGCACGGCCCCGTCGATGTCCGTGCCGCCAAAGAGTCCGATGGTTTTTCGGATCCGGGGGCAGACCCAATAGGGATTGCCGTCCTCGTCGATCTCGAAGGCCGGCTTGTCAAAGATATAGGTGGGGTAGTGGAACTGCAGATAGCGATAGAGGTTGCGGCCGAAGTGCTCGGCGGTGGTGTAGCGGATGCCCTGCTCCAGACGCACCACCTCCACATTCTGGGTCACCATGTCGATGATGAGATAGGCGGGCAGACCCTGAGAGCGGTTGTTGAACCACTTGATCCAGTCCCCGTACCGCAGGGGCGTCACCCGCACCGGGCGGCCCTTGTAGTTGATTTGCGTGTACTCCTCCGCCACCTCGAACTGGGACACCATGTCCGACAGCTCACCCAGCTTGCGGTTGCCCAGCTTCTCGGCGGAGTCCTTGTCCAGCATGGGGATCTGGTCATAGCTGATCTCCTCCACCTCGGTGGCGAAGTCGCCGGTCTCCACCGTCAGCAGATCCCGGTAGGCCCCGGCCCGGATCACCTGCCAGCCCACGATACCACCCACGATGGCCACGGCCACCAGCGCCACGGCTATTATCATGGGGATGCGGCACTGCTTCTTCACGAAGCCAAAGTAGCCCTTGGCCCCGCTGCCCTGAAACCCGGAGGTCAGCACGGCGCAGCCGCAGTACACAGCGCAGCACAGCAGCATGAAGAAATAGAACTCCTCCGCCTGCAAATTGATGGGCGGCAGCACCACATAGAAGTACACCGCCGCAAAGATCAGCGTCACCGCCAGATTGATGAGGGTGCGGCTCAGGGGCGTGCCGATGGCCTTGCGCTCCCTGTTGGGCCGTGGCGGCCGCTTCCCGAAGGGACTCTGCTTGCCGCCGAAGCCCTGAAAATTGGGGTCGTTCCAGTTGGTGTTCATAAATGCTCCTTTCGGGAAACAGGCTGCGGCCGGTCTCCTCTGTCATATTCTGCAACTACTTGTAATATTATAAGAAAAGTATACGAATCGTATTCATCAAACCACCTGAAACAGATAGAATTTCAGGTAATTGGTCTCCTCCACGCCCCACAGAATGGGGTGGTCGCAGCACTGCTGCCGGGCCTCGATCTGCCGCAGCTGCACCCCGGCGTCCTTGGCCGCCGAGCGCAGCGTCTTCAAAAACAGCTCCTCCGTGGCGAAGTGGCTGCAGGAGCAGGTGGCCAGATAGCCGCCCCGTGGCAGGAGCCGCATGGCCCGGTAGTTGATCTCCTTATAGCCGGTCATGGCCCGCTGGGTGGTCTTGCGGCTCTTGGTGAAGGCCGGGGGATCCAGAATGATGAAGTCGTACCGCTTGGGCTGTTGCTCCAGTTGGGGAAGCAGGTCGAACACATTGGCCGCCACGCACTCCATCACGTCGGAAAGCCCGTTGCGCCGGGCGTTTTCCCTGGCACACGCCACGGCGAACTCCGACACGTCCACCGCCGTGACGTGCTTGGCTCCGCCCCGTGCAGCGTTCAGGGCAAAGGAGCCGGTGTGGGTGAAGCAGTCCAGCACCGTCCGGCCACGGGCCAGCTTGGCCACCGCCTGCCGGTTGTACTTCTGATCCAGAAAGAAGCCGGTTTTTTGCCCGTTTTCAAAGTCCACGGTGTAGCGGATGCCGTTTTCCTCAATATCCACCGCTGTAAAGTCCGGAGCCTTTTCACCGTCCACAGGATGCCAGCCCTTGCCCTGCTCCATGCCCTCCAGATCACGGATGGCCACGTCGTTGCGCTCATATACACCCACCACGTCCTGTCCGTCGGAGCGCAGCACCTCCAGCAGCAGGGAGAAAAGCTCCTCCTTGATGAGCTCCATGCCCAGACACAGCACCTGTGCCACCAGCACACTCTCGAACCGGTCCACCGTCAGACCGGGGAAGCCGTCGGCCTCCCCGAAGATCATCCGGCAGCAGCGGCTATCCTCCGGCCCCATGACGGTCTTGCGATAGTCCCATGCGTACTGGATGCGCCGCCGCCAGAAGGCCCGGTCGAACCGGTCGTTGGGGTTCCGGGACAGCACCCGTACCCGGATGCGGGAGCGGCTGTTGAAAAAGCCGCAGCCCAGCCAACTGCCCCGGCGGCTGATGACGTCCACCAGCTGTCCGTCGGACACGGGGCCGCTGAGTCCCGTGACCTCCCCCTCATAGACCCATGGGTGTCCGCCCACCAGAGCGGCCTCCCCCTTGGGGGTGATGGTGATCTGCGGATAGGGACGCTGCGCTTTCATAGCGGCCACCTGCTTTCTGTCAAGGTTTCTTCATTATATCACAGCTTTCTGCCGCCGTAAACACCGCCTCCCACGGAAAAATCCGCCGGATTCCATTTCCCGACAGCTTTTCCCGCCGCCGGTGGCTACAATAGGGGAAAAAGGAGGGCTTGTCCATGAAGTTTCACCTCCCGCTGCCCGGCAGACGGCTCCGCCGCATCCTGACGCTGCTGGGGCAGGCGGCGCTCTGCTGCGTCCTCACCGCTGCCCGGCTGGGAGGACTGTACGCCCCCTTCAGTCTGGCGGCGGCCGCCGCCGCAGGGCCGGGCCTGCCGGGCCTGCTTTCCCTGTTGGGTGTTACCGGCGGAGCGCTGCTGTTTCTGGATTTTCAACCGGGGCTGCGCCATGCCGCCGCTGCCGTGCTGCTCTTTGCCGCCCAGACGGCCTTCTGTGATACGAAGTTCTACCGCCGCCCCGCCTTCCGGCCCCTGACGGCGGCCCTCTCCCAGCTGCTGATCCAGTCGGTGTACCTGCTGTACCGCCCCCTGAGCCAGTGGGTGCTGTGCCTGACAGCCTCGGCGCTGCTGGCGGCAGCCACGGCCCTGCTGACCGCCCACGGCACGACCCTCCGGCAAAAGGGACTGCTGTACGCCGCCGCCCTGTCGTTGGCACTGGTACCGGTGACGGTAGAGGGTCTGTTCTCCGTGGGGAAAGCCCTGCTGATGGCGGAACTGCTGCTCCTCTCCCGCCGTCTGCCGCCCCTGACGGTGGGATTGGCGGGGGCCTGTGCGGGCCTTGCGGCGGATCTGGTGCCGGAGTCCCCGGCGCTGCTGCTGACGGTGGCCTACGGCTGCGGCGGAGCGTTGGCTGCCTTCTATGGCCGTCTGCCCCGCATCCTCCCGGCGGCGGCCTTTTCTCTGCCCATCATGACCCTTGCGGTGCTGTTGGATGCCGGCCCGCCCCGACAGCTGCTGCTGTCATGTCTGGCGGGCGGTGCGGCCTATCTGCTGCTGCCCCGGCGCTGGCTGCCTCCCTGCGCAGAGCGTGCTGCCCGGGCGGATGTACCCGGAGAGACGGCAAAGCCCCGCCGGCTGGAGCAGTCCGCTGCGGCTCTGCGCTCCCTGTACGACAGCTTCTTCCGGGACACGGCCCCGGCCCCGCCGGAGAATCCCTCGGTGATCTTCGACCGGGCGGCGGAGCAGGTGTGCCGCTCCTGCGTCCTGTGCGCCATCTGTTGGCAGCAGAACTATAACGCCACCTACAATGCCTTCAACGATGCCTGCCCGGCACTGCTGCGCCGCGGCACGGCCCAGCCGGAGGATTTCCCCCTGTACTTCACCGCCCGGTGCGTCCATCTGCGGGAGTTTGTCACCGCCGTCAACGGGGAGCTGCGGCTGTTCCTCCTGCGCCGCCAGTACCATCGACAGCTGACCTGCTCCCGCCGTCAGGCCCAGGAGCAGTACGCCCAGATGGGGGATCTGCTGGCGGCAGCGGCCCACGCCCCGGCGGAGGAGCCCACCGGCCCCGTGGGCTATCGAGTGTCCTCGGCCCTACGTCCCAAGGAGGGACAGCAGCTGTGCGGCGACCAGCTGGCCACGGTGGAGACCGGCGGGATGCTGTACCTCCTGCTCTCCGACGGCATGGGCAGCGGACCGGAGGCCCACCGGGAGGCGGCGCTGACGGTGCGGCTGCTGGAGCAGTTCCTGCGGGCGGGCATTGAAGCGGCTCCGGCCCTCAAGACCCTGAACTCGGCGCTGGCCCTGCGGGGGGAGACCGGCGGGGCCTTCACCACCATCGATCTTTTGGCTCTGCGCCGCTCCACCGGCGAGGCCACCCTCTATAAATACGGCGCTGCGCCCTCCTATCTCAAGCACACCGCTCACGTTACCCGCTTCACCGCCCATTCCCTTCCGGCGGGACTGCAGGCCACGACGGAGCCGCCGGAGGTCACTCGGCTGGCCCTCCCGGCAGGCAGCTATTTTGTCATGATCTCCGACGGCATCGCCGACGAGAACAGCGACGAGTGGCTGCAAAATCTGCTGGTGGGGTGGAACGGCACTGACGTCCACGCCCTGACGGCACTGATCCTTTCGGAATCCCGCAGCCGCAGGGGACTGGAGGATGACTGCGCCGTGCTGGCGGTACACCTGCCCCTGCCGGGAGAAAACCACCCCCGGCAGGTATAACCGCCGCCGGCGCCGGAAATACTCTATCTGTCAAACATCACCGGACAGAGGAGGGCGTGGCCTTGGTAAAAGGTATTTCCAGACGGGTGATCGTGGTGGAGTCCCCCGATCCCCATATTTTCGAGCAGGCGATCTTTATTCTCAGCAACGACGCCGCAGGCGGCGGCGTCTCATCCCAGCAGGTGGTGGAGCAGGCGGTCCGCATCGCCAAGAGCTACGCCCGCACCCACGGGGCTCCGCCCCGGCGCAGACGGCTCACCACATGGATGGCGGCGCTGCTGGGCGGCGGCGTCATCGGTCTGCTGTGGCTGGTGCTGACCCTCGTCTGAGGGACGGCGTTTTCAATGCTTTATCCATTTTTTCTCCTCACTTGGGGCGGACAGCTGACTGTCCGCCTCCCTTTTTTGCCCTGTTAGTCTGCACCGGAGCGCAAAAAAATACTCCGGCAGGACACACCCAGTGTCCCGCCGGAGTAAACGCCTTATTCGTCTCCGAACCGGAGGATATCCTGCGCCACAGGCTGGTAAAACAGCCGCTCCACCTCCGAAAATTCACGGGTCTGCCCCATGATCCACATGAGCTTGGCCACGGCGGCCTCGGTGGTCATGTCGTAGGCCTCCAGCAGCCGGAGGGTGCTCTTCAGGTGTCCCCCCACATGGTACACCATCAGGTCGCTGCCCTCGTTGGGGACCTGCGTGGTCATGACCACCAGCTTGCCCCGCTCCACCCCACGGCGCACCACGTCATACAGGTGTCCGCCGTCGTATTCCGGCAGACCGCCTACGCCGAAGCTCTCGATGATGAGGCCGTCGTAGCGGTCCAGCATGAACTCCGCCAGTGCATCCTCCGTGCCGGGGATCAGCTTCAGCAGCCCCACATTGGGATCCAGCCGGTCATAGAACAGGGGCCGTGGCCGGCTCTCACAACGGATGTATTGCAGCAGATGCTCGTCCTGCACCACCGCCAGATCGGGGTAGTTGACACTGGAGAAGGCCCGGAAGCTCTTGGAGTAGGTCTTGCGGGCACGGGTCCCCAGAATGACCCGGCCGTTAAAGACGATCTGCACGCCGCCGCAGCCCCGGCAGGCGTAGAGAAAGGCATCGGTAAGATTGCGTTTGGAGTCGGTGCCGTCGAACCAGATGGGCTTCTGGGCGCCGGTGAGGATGATGGGCTTGGGGCTGTCCTGAACCAGATAGCTCAGGGCCGCCGCCGTATAGGCCATGGTGTCCGTGCCGTGGCTGATGACGAAGCCGTCGTAGTCGTCGTAGTGCTCCCGGATGGCTTGGGCCGTCCCCAGCCAGTGGGTGGGATGGATGCTGGTGCTGTCCAGACTATACAGCTGGATGCAGTCCACATGGCACAGCTGGGCGATGCGGGGGAGATAGGCCAGCAGCTGGTGGGTGTTCAGCTCCGGTGTCAGGCCCTCCGGCGTCATCTCCGAGGCGATGGTGCCGCCGGTGCCGATCATGAGGATCTTTTTCATGGGGCGGGCTCCTCTCTCACGGCCTGCGCCGTGGTCAGTAAATTAAAAGTGCTTTACAGCTCCCGGTTTTCCAGCGCCGCCAAGCCGAATCGGGCGGCCTGCAGCAGCCGGGGCTTCTCCTCCTCCGGAGCAGCGTCATACCTCTGGCGCAGATCCCGGAGGAACAACCCCCGCAGGGTGTCCTCTCCGCAGTGCTCCCACAGATCCCGGCAGCGGGTGGTGCGGTCCTGCAGCTCCAGATAGAAGCAGTCCGGGGACAGGGCGTCATAGAGGGCGTCCAGCCGGGGCGGCTCCTCCGTCTCGCCGGTGAGTACCATGCGGAAGATGTCCGTCTCCGGGTGAGGGGGCAGCTCCCGGCGCAGGGCCTCCAGCGGATCTGTGCCGGTGACGTCCGCCGTCAGCCACTGATACCGGCGGCGGGCGAAGGGGACGAAGGTGAGCTTCACCTGTCCCGGTTCCACGGTACCGGTGAGGAAGCCCTTGTCCCCCAGCTCGTCGAAGCCCCGGCCCTCCGGACAGCCCGGATAGGCCCAGAAGGTGCGCCCTGCCTGCTGCACGCCGCCAAAGGCATGGACGTGGCCCAGCGCCAGATAATCGGCGCCGCTCTGCTCCACGTCCTTCAGGGTCATGGCCCGGTAGCGGCTGTCCCGCACACCCACCTCTCCATGGAGCAGCAGGATGCGGGCCAGCCCCTCATCCTCCGGGCCAAGAGAGCCGGGGATCCCGGCGGGAGCGTCGGGGGAGGTGAAGGCGGCTCCGTATACTACGCAGCCGTACTGAGGGAAGGGGAGCCGCTGGAGCCGCTCCTCCCGGAAGATGTGGACGTTTTCCGGCCACAGCAGCCGGGCGTAGGGGCTGGAGGCGGCGTAGAAGTCGTGGTTGCCGGGGGCGATGACGGCGTGGCCCCGGAAGCGGGCCAGAGACTGGGCCAGCTCCTGTGCCGTCTGGCCGTAAAGCTGGTCGGAGTCAAAGAGATCCCCGGCCAGCAGCAGCAGCTCCACGCCGTGGTCATTGGCGTAGTCCACCAGCCGGTCCGTCAACTGGCGGGCTTCCTGACGGCGCAGCCGGGCCTTCTCCTCCGGCAGGGCGGTAAAGGCGCTGTCCAGATGGAAGTCCGCCGTGTGTAGAATTTTTGCCATAGCGTCCTCCTTTTATGCCTCCTGCCAGCCACGGCAGAGGTCTACCCATCGGCAGAACCGCTCTCCGCAGCAGCGCTCCAGCTCCGGGCAGGTCAGCTCGATGGCAGAGGCGGCGCTGCCCACGGCGGGGAACACCGTCTCAAACCGCCGCAAAGACTCGTCCAGATACACGGACACGTCCTCCGGCAGGGCGAAGGGGCATACGCCGCCCACGGCGTGGCCGATGCGCTCCACGGCCTCCTCCGGCGTCAGCATTTTGGCCTTGACGCCGAAAAAGTGCTTGTATTTGCCGTTATCGATGCGGGCGTCCCCGGCGGCCACCACCAGAATGGGCCGCTCTCCCACCTTGAAGCTGAGGGTCTTGGCGATGCGGGCGGGAGCCACCCCCAGAGCGGCGGCGGCCAGCTCCACCGTGGCGCTGGAGACCTCCAGCTCCCGGATGCGCTGGGCCACCCCATAGGGCGTCAGGTACGCCCGGACCTTTTCAACAGACATGGCTCATTTCTCCTATGTGACAGAACCTACGGAACGGGTCCTGTGTGACAGCTTCTATGTGACGGATTTTGCGTGACAAATGCCGGGCCGTCAGCGGATATCCACCCGCTCCACCGCTGTACACAGGCCCGTGGCGCTGTCCAGCGTGAAGAGCGCTCCCTGAGCCTTGCAGGGGCCGGAGGCGGGGCGGAAGCGGCCCGGCAGGCCGCCTAAGAACATCTCCACCGACTGCTGGGGCTGGATGCCCAGCACCGACTCCACGGCACCGGTCATGCCCAGATCCGTCAGGTAGCCGGTACCCTTGGGGAACACCCGCTGGTCGGCGGTGGGGACGTGGGTGTGGGTCCCCCACAGGGCGGAGACCCGGCCGTCCAGATAGTAGGCCATGGCCAGCTTTTCGCTGGTGGCCTGAGCGTGAAAATCCACCACCGTGAAGGTGGGAGCGTCCGGCTCCGCCAGCAGGCGGTCCGCTGTGGTAAAGGGGTTATCGCTGCCCCATGACAGATCGCAGCGGCCGATGAGGGAGATGACCCGGATGCGGAAGCGGCCGCAGTCGTAGACTCCCACGCCACGGCCCGGCGTGCGGGGGGAAAAGTTGGCAGGCCGTAGGATGTAGGGACTGTCCTCCAAATAGTCAGCGATCTGCATTTTGCCCCACGTATGGTTGCCCAGCGTGATGACATCGGCGCCGGCGGCGAAGAGATCCTCCGCCTGATCCGGGGTCAGCCCCACGCCGGAGACGTTCTCCCCGTTGACCACGGTGAAGTCCACGCCGTGGACCTTCTGAAAGGGGCGCAGAGTACGGGCCAGATGGCGGGTGCCATCCTCGCTGGTAACATCTCCCAGTGCCAGCACACGAAATTCCATAGGGTATCCTCCCGGTGAATTGGTACATTCTGCGGACAAAAGTGGACATGGTAACTGGACATGGCTCTGTCCGCTGACAGTCCTATTATACCACAAAACTGTCAGGGCGCAACGTCTTATTCCCGGCCGGAGATGATAGGGCTTATTTCCAGCCAAGGATGCAGGGGATCATCCCCGGCCGAGACTGCGAAGGATCATTCCCAACCGGCTGCTCATAGGCGGCGATGTCGTCGGCGCAGAATACGCCGTCGGTGTTCGGATCTGTCAGGTCCCCCAGCGTGGTATAGTAGGCGGTCATATAGCGGTGAAGCGCCTGCTGCTGGCCGCCGGTGAGGGGAAAATCATCGGTGTCGATAGAACCACTGACGGCGACGGGAGCGGCGGGGGCAGCGACGGCGCTGTCCGATGGGGCGGCTTCCGATAGGGCGGCTTCCGATAGGGCGGCTTCCGATGGGGCGGCTTCCGACGGGGCGGCCTCCTGAATGGCTGTGCTGCTATCGACACCATCCTTTTCGGCGGAGGCATGGAGCATTGGATACAGGGCGATGGCCGGCAGCTACAGCAGCAGGGCCGGCGAAAGAATGAGCGGAATACGTTTCATGGCAGAGTCCTCGATTTTTCGGGTTTTGAGGACGGGATACCACCGCTTCCTAAAGCAAAGTTAAAGGGCATAAAGAAACGGCGCACCACTGCTGCGGTGCGCCGTTGGGGATGAACCGTATGGAAGGATGTTTACTTGGCGTATTCCACAGCCTTGGTCTCACGCAGCACGTGAACTTTGATCTGGCCGGGATACTCCAGCTCGTTTTCGATGCGGTGGGCCAGCTCACGGGCCAGGATCACCATCTGATCCTCAGAGACCTGTTCGGGCTTCACCATGACACGAACCTCACGGCCCGCCTGAATGGCGTAGCTCTTCTCCACGCCGGGATAGCTGCTGGTGATCTCCTCCAGCTTCTCCAGACGCTTGATATAGTTCTCCAGATTCTCACGGCGTGCGCCGGGCCGGGCGGCGGAAATGGCATCGGCTGCCTGCACCAGACAGGCCACCAGCGTCTTGCACTCCACGTCGCCGTGGTGGGCCTGAATGGCGTGGAGGACGTCCTCCTTCTCCCGGTACTTCCGGCAGAACTCCACACCCAAGGAGACGTGGGTACCCTCCATCTCATGGTCCACGGCCTTGCCGATATCGTGCAGCAGACCGGCACGCTTGGCAGTCTGGACGTCGGCGCCCAGCTCCGCCGCCATCATACCGGCGATGTGGCTGACCTCGATGGAGTGCTGCAGCACGTTCTGGCCGTAGCTGGTGCGGTAGTGCAGGCGGCCCAGCAGCTTCTGCAGCTCCGGGTGGATGCCCCGGACGCCGGTCTCCAGCACGGCCCGCTCACCCTCGGAGCGGATGACGGCGTCCACCTCACGGCGGGCCTTCTCCACCATCTCCTCGATGTGGGTGGGATGGATGCGGCCGTCGGCAATGAGCTTCTCCAGAGCCAGACGGGCGACCTCGCGCCGCACCGGCTCAAAGCAGGAGACGGTGATGGCCTCCGGCGTGTCGTCGATGATGAGGTCGGCGCCGGTGAGAGTCTCCAGCGTCCGGATGTTGCGGCCTTCCCGGCCGATGATGCGGCCCTTCATCTCGTCATTGGGCAGGGGAACCACACTGACGGTGATCTCGGCCACATGGTCGGCGGCGCACCGCTGGATGGCGGTGGCCACAATCTCACGAGCCCGCTGGTCGGCCTCTTCCTTGGCGCGGGCCTCGATCTCCTTGATCTTGATGGCAGTCTCGTGGGTGACATCCGACTCCACCTGAGCAATCAGGTAATCCTTGGCCTCATCGGCGGTGAAGCCGGAGATGCGCTCCAGCATCTCCATCTGGCTGTGCTTAATGTTTTTGATCTCCTCCGCAGCCTTGTCGGCGGCGGCGTGTTTTGCGGTGAGAACTTCCTCTTTCTTCTCGATGGAATCCATCTTGTGATCGAGGTTTTCCTCCTTCTGCTGCAGTCGGCGCTCCTGCTTCTGCAGGTCGGCACGGCGCTCCTTGACCTCTCTCTCGTATTCGCTGCGGTTTTTCAAAATCTCTTCTTTGGCTTCAAGAAGTGCTTCTCTCTTTTTATTTTCGGAACTCTTGATGGCTTCGTTGATAATGCGGGTGGCTTCTTCCTCCGCACTGGAGATTTCTCTTTCCGCTACGCTTTTGCGATAGCGAATACCGAGGAGGAAAAAGATCACCGCCGCAACGACGAAGGCAGCAACGGATACGATCCAGCCGATTGTCGTCATGACAGATATTCCTCCTATGTTGTTTTAACGTATGAAAACGGATAGCTCCGTTCAGGGCAGAAAATAACCGAAGATCCCCCTTGAATCTCCGATGATAATCTTCCTAATAGTTTAATCGAATTGTGCAAAACTGTCAAGAGAAAAACCACATTCTGTTTATTATTTTCGCAGGTCGCCGGGGAGATTTTGCCGATGTCTTACGACAGGCGGATAAAGGGGGCGCTGACGTAGCCCAGATGCTCCCCGTGGGACACCACGTACCAGTCCTGATAGCGGCCGTATACCGTCACGCCGTCGCCGTCGGGGAGCCGGGCCGTTACCGGGGAGGTGAGGGAGGGGCCGGAGCGGAGGTTCACCGGGCCGCCGGAGACGGTGGATACCTGACCCGGCTGGGGAGTGGGGGCGGTGTAGGGCAGGCCAAAGTACTCCGTGAGGCTCAGCACCAGGTTGGCGGCGATGCGGGGGATATTCTCCTGGATCCACAGGGCATCGTCGGGGTTATCGTGGTAGCCAAGCTCCAACAGCACCGAGGGGAACCGGGGCTGGCGTACCTCTCCCAGAGAGGTGGTGGCCCGTGTGGACACCTTCTCCGGCAGGGGGTAGATGTCCCGGAGGTTTTCCACGAACAGCTCCGCCGCCCGGCGGCCGGTGGCGCTGGTGGGATAGTAGAAGGCGAGGATCCCCCGGCTCCGGCCCTCGGCACCGGGGCCGGAGGCGTTGGAGTGGAGAGCCAGATAGAAGTCGTACTGTCCGGCGTTGGCCTGCCGGATGGAGGAGGCGGCGGTCATGTCCGGCGTATTGCGGGAGAACTGGATGCCGTTGAGCAGCAGAATGGGCTCCATGGCATCGGCCAGCAGGTTCATGAAGGATTCCTCTGACCCGGCGCCGGTGACGTAGGGGTTATATTCCTGGGTGCTGGGACTGAGATAGATCTTGGGCATGGAAATGGCTCCTTTCCGGAATGTTCCTGTGACAGTGTATGCGGGAGGAGGAGGGGGTGTTCTTTTGGGGGGATACGG
>PPYE01158099.1_pt1 | contig 12750 bp, 12 predicted proteins | sample 1559881 | NCBI WGS metagenome assembly PPYE01 (sample SAMN08240022, study PRJNA423297) | Human gut metagenome, whole genome shotgun sequencing project.
CAGGAATACCAAAGCCACAACGGAAAATAACCGGCCATATCAAAAAAGATTCTTCCTAAACTCGGTGAAAATCACCGCTTCTTAGGAAGAATCTCTTTTTGCCTTTTGCGGGAATCCGCCAGCGCCGGCCCGAAGTGGGCCGGGCACGGCAGCCCGGCGCTTTGTGTTACAGGGTGCCGAAAATCCGGTCACCCGCGTCGCCCAGGCCGGGAACGATATATCCGGATTCATTGAGATGATCGTCAATATGAGCACAGTAAATCGGCACATCAGGGTGGGCCTTGGAGAGCGCCTCAACGCCCTCGGGCGCCGCGATAACGCACATAAATTTAATGCTCTTGGGATGGCTGCGCTTGATAATGTTGATCGCATCCACAGCGGAACCGCCGGTAGCCAGCATAGGGTCGAGCACAATCACGTCGCGCTCGTTGGTATCCTGCGGCAGCTTGCTGTAATACTCTACCGGCTGCAAGGTCTCGTGGTCGCGGTACAGGCCGATATGGCCCACCTTCGCGGCGGGAACCAGCTCGAGCACGGCGTCTACCATGCCGAGGCCCGCGCGCAGAATCGGCACAAATGCCAGCTTGCGGCCCGACAGCACCTTTGTGGTGGCCATTGCGACCGGCGTCTCGACCCGTGTTTCTTCCAAGGGAAGATCTCGTGTGGCCTCATAGCACATCAGCATGGCGATTTCGCCCACCAAGCTGCGGAACTCCTTGGAGCCTGTGTTCTTATCCCTTAAAAAAGTCAGCTTGTGCTGAATGAGGGGGTGTGTCATTTCAAAAACCTGATGTTCCATCCGTTTACTCCTTTACAGCTTTTCTCCGTCTTCAATTTCTTTGATCTGCGCGATTCTTCTCGCATGCCGCCCGCCTTCAAACGGGGTTTCGAGAAAAATTTTGGTCAGCTTAACCGCCGTTTCCTCGTCGATCACACGGCCGCCCATGCACAGAATGTTGGCGTCGTTATGCCGGCGGGTGGCATCTGCGCAGAATTCGTTTGTGCATACCGCTGCGCGGATTCCCTTTACCTTATTGGCGGCAATCGAAATTCCGATTCCGGTGCCGCAGCACAGAATTCCCTTTTCCGCTCTTCCTTCGGCCACATCGTAAGCCACCTTAGAAGCAAACAGCGCATAATCCACCGATTCCTCGCTGTAGCAGCCGTAATCGTGATACGCAATGGAGTTCTTCTCCAAATAGGCTTTTACCGCTTCTTTCAGGCAAAATCCGCCGTGATCCGCTCCCAGTACTACCATGCTCAGCCCTCCTTTTGATTTTCCTGCCGTTTTTTGAGTTCCCGCTCTGCCTGAGGCAGGCGCAGGTATACGGGCAGCAGCTCGGAAGCAGGTGCCGCTTCCCCTCGCTGCCAGGCGCCAAAGGCCGCTTTGCCCACTCCGAACGCGCGCTGATACAGCGACGGCTCCGGCGGCAGAACAGCGGAAAGCTCCTGAAACACGTTCGTATTATAGCACAGTTTTGCCCCATCTCCAACAAGAAATAAAGGCCGGCTATAATTTTTGCATTCTTCGCTGAGCGCCTCCACCGAAATCGCGCGATCCGGCGTCAGGCGCTCGAAACCATCCTGCTCCAAACGGAGCACGGCATTGTACACCTGCCCGCGCCGCGCATCCATCACCGCGCACACCGTGGCGCCGGGCAGGGCAAGATTATAGGCCATCGCCTCGAGAGTGGAAACACCGACGCACGGCTTGTCCTGCGCCATCGCCATTCCCTTGATGCTGGCCACGCCGATGCGCACGCCGGTAAACGAACCGGGCCCGGCGGCCGCCGCAAATAAGTCAATGTCCCCGACGGAAACACCCGCGCACGCCAGCACCTGCTGCACCATCGGCATCAGTGTCTGGCTGTGGGTAAGGCCGGTGTGAACGAAAAATTCCCCCAGCAGGCGGTCGTCCTCCAGCACCGCGGCGGAAGCCGCAATGGCGGTGGAATCTATAGCAAGTATTTTCATAGCTCTAATCCCTCGATTCGGAAAATGCGCTCCTGCTCCGTTTTCCCGGCGGAGAGCTCAATGGTAATTGCGTCGGGCGGGAGAGCGCCGCTGATATTTTCACTCCACTCAATGACCAGTACCGCGTCGGTATCCAGATAATCGAAAAAGCCCGTGGATTCCAGATCCTCCCAGCTTTCTACCCGGAACATATCGAAGTGGTAGACCGTGAGACGGCCATGGTATTCGTTTACAATAGAGAAGGTGGGACTGCTGATTCCGGAAGAAATTCCCAGGCCCGCCGCAAGACCCCGCGTAAACGCCGTTTTTCCCATTCCCATACCGCCAAACAGCGCCAGAACCTCCCCACCCCTCAATTGCCGGGCAACGCGGCGGCCCAGATCTTCCGTCTGTGCGGGCGAGTCTGTGACAATCTGCAAAATAGAATCCTCCTTAACGATCCCAAAGGGCCGGTTTCAAACGGCGTGCTCCGAAGGCAATCCTTACGATTTAAAACAAGCGTTCTTCGCTTTCCCGCCTGCGTTGGTAAAAGGCAGCTTTTCCCTTCTGCCTTTGGGCAAGCGAAGGAACAACCACGCGCTGATTCGGTTCCGGCGCCCTTTGCAAAAAACAATCGAAAGAATTATACCACATTCGTGGGCAGGATAAAAGTATTTGCTTGAACTTTCGCCCGCTTCCGCCTATAATAAGACTCGAGGTGAAATTATGTCCAGAGCTCTTGACTCGTTCCAACTGTATTTTCGACGAACAAACAAGCCCCTGTGGCTGTTTATGATAGCGATTTCCGTTTACGGACTTCTTCTGGTGGCCAGCGTAACCCGCGCGTTCAGCGTCAACTACTTTAAAACGCAGCTGATCGCCGTGATACTGGGGTATATTGCCGCCATTATCCTGACCCGTCTGAACTACCGGGAAATTGCGAATTACTGGTACCTTGTGGCGGGCTTTTGTATTTTTCTGATCGTCTACACGCTGCTGTTCGGGCAATCTGCTTCCGGCTCCTCCGGTGTTGACGCCAAGGCGTGGATCAAGCTGCCGGGCGGCACGACCTTTCAGCCGTCAGAGCTGGCGAAAATCGGCTTTATGATCACCTTCCCGAAGCACCTCTCCGTTTTGGAGGAACGTGGATTGCTGCGGAATCCCTTGTATGTGATCTCTTTAGGTGTACATGCCCTGATCCCCATGCTGCTGACCCATATGCAGGGCGACGACGGAGCGGCGGTGATCTTCTTCTGCATGTTCCTTGCCATGTCTTTTGCGGCAGGGGTGCAGCTGCGCTACTTTGCGCTGGTATTCGGCGCCATGCTGATCGGCGCTCCCCTCGCGTGGAAATACGTTCTGGCGGATTACCAGAAAACCCGCCTGATCAACATGATGAACCCCGAGGCCGACCCGCTGGGCGCGGGGCTGCAGCAGATTCAGGGCAGAATCTCCATCGGCTCGGGTCAGCTGTTCGGGCGCGGGCTGTTTGAGGGCCCGCGCGTGGCGCGCAACAGCGTGCCGATTCAGCAGAGTGACTTCATTTTCTCCGTTGCGGGCGAAGAGCTCGGGTTCATCGGTACCTCGCTTATCCTGATTCTGATTCTTGCGCTGCTGATTACCGTGCTGTACTGTGCCAGAAAGGCCAGCGACCCGATGGGAACCTATATGTGCTTCGGCTTCTTCGGCATGATTGCGTCACAGGCGATTTTCAATATAGGCATGTGCTTGAGCCTGCTGCCCGTTATGGGTGTTACGCTCCCGTTCTTCAGCGCGGGCGGCTCTTCTACAGCGTGCTTTTACCTTGGCTTCGGTCTGGTGCAGAGCGTGTATATGTTCAAGCACGATACCGATAAGGTACGATTGCGTCTGTGAATTTCATTCCAGTTTTTTCTTCACTTTCGGTGCAAAAGAAGATCAACCATATTTCAGAGCATTTGATACCTCATTCATAAGACTCCAAAAAACCTGTGCCCGATCAGTTGGGCACAGGTTTTTTATTGCTTTGCATCAGAGAGGAACTCCAGCCCTTCCAGATCAAAGGGCGGGATATACGTTTTTTTCGCGGAGGAGCGCTCCTGCACAAAACCGTCCAGCCCGGATTTCATCAGATATTCCTCTACCTTATGGAATTCCCGGGCGGTGATGGGACGGTTGATCTCGGGGTACTGCTCCGCCCTTCCGCAGGGGATGTACTGCGCCATCAGGCTCACCGGCACCCCCTCAGGCAAATGCGCCCTCAGCCAATCGAGCACGGCGATGGATTCGCGCGTATGGCCCGGCAGAATCAAATGGCGCACCACCGTACCGCGGACAAGCATTCCCTGTTCGTCGAACCGGGCCTCGCCGGTCTGACGCGCCATTTCCAGAATCGCCCGCCTGGCGTATTCGGGGTAATTGGCCGCGCCGGAATACCGCGCGGCCGGTTCGGAGCTCACATATTTCAAATCCGGCAGGTACACATCTACCAAGCCCTCGAGCAGCCGGAGCGTTTCAATGGTTTCATAGCCGCTGCTGTTGTATACCACCGGCACCGGAAGCTTTTTCAGCCTTAACGCCTCGGCAATCGGCAGGGCAAATTGCGTGGGGCTGACCAGATTGATGTTGTGCGCACCCTGCTCGATCAGGCTTTGAAACACCTCGGCAAGCTGGGCGACGGTCAGTTCTTTTCCCACCTGCCGCCGGGTGCTGATGTCGTAGTTCTGGCAAAAAACACAGCCCAGGGTACAGCCGGTAAAAAACACCGTACCTGAGCCGCGCATTCCGCTGATGCAGGGCTCCTCCCAAAAGTGAAGCGCCGCGCGCGCCACTACGGGATGGCTGCCCATATGACAAAAGCCGTTACCCTTTGACGGCTCCCTGCGCACCCCGCAGCCGCGGGGGCACAGCATGCAATTCTCAAGAATCAAGGGCCTGCGCCTCCTTCAGACACATCATGGCCACCATACCGCCGCGCCTGTCTCCCATCAGGCGATGGGAGAAAAACAGCTCCGGGTGGCACTTCGTGCAGACCTCGCCCACCGAAATATTTTCGTCCGGGATGCCGGCCAGCACCAGAATCCTCCGGTTGCACTCCCACAAATCCAGCAGATATTTTCCGTTTGCCTGCTCGGCCAACAGTTCCTCCGGCAGCAAATCCGTGTGCCGCATCACCTGCTCCCGCACCGTTTCGTCCACCTCGTAGCAGCAAGGGCCGATGGACGGCCCTACCGCCGCTATGATGTCCTGCGTGCAGCAGCCGAACTGCCTGCACAAAGCTTCGGTCATCTTTTCACCGATCCGCTGTACGGTGCCGCGCCAGCCGGCATGTGCCAGAGCGATCACATCCTTCGTGGGATCGAAAAAATACAGCGGCACGCAGTCGGCATAGCTGGTGACAAGCGTGACGCCGGGAACATCGGTGTACAGGCCGTCCACGCTTTCCATGTCGCGCGGCCTTGTGACGCCGACGCCCTTCTCCTGCTCCGTTACATAGCGCAGAGTTGTGTGGTGATCCTGCGCGGAAGCAACCAGACCGTCAAAGTCATACCCCACCGCGTGGCAGATGCGCCGGTAGTTCTCAAGGATATTTTCCCGCGAATCCCCTCTGCGGAAATTCAGGCTCTCAAACTCTCCCCTGCTGACCCCGCCGACCCGGGTAGAAAAGGAATGCAGCAGCTGCGGGTATTGCTCCAGCGCCGGGAAGGTCAGGTATTTTACCCCGTCTGTTTCGTGCAGTTCCATTTGATTCAGCATGCCGTGCTCCTCCTGTTATAACTCCGCCGTAAAACGGCTGATTTCCCCCGCCGCGGGCGGGGGAAATCGTTGCATACGGCGTTTCCCAAACTGGCCGTATCGTTCAGGATTCCTCCTGTATGTCCTGCATCTCCGGCTCCGAATCCGCCGCGCCGCCTTCCGCAGTTTCCTCCTGCGGCTCCTCCTGAAAGGGAAGATTCTTTTTCCGGACGATCAGGCCGTCGTACTTCAGCTTAAACTGTATGCGGCTGGTAAAGCGGTAATCACAGCGCGGGCAGTAGAAATCTGCGCGAAAGCTCTTGTTGCGCACAGCCCAATCGCCAAGCCGCTCCGCCTCCAGGCCGCAGCGGTCGCAGAGGATGGTCATATCCGCCTTTCGCACCATGGGGTGCTCCCAGTCGGACAGAATGACGGTCTTAAAGGTGAGCCGGGGGTAAAAATCCGGGTCGTCCGCATCCTGAATCATCGACTCGAACGCGTCCTTGCGGTACAGCACCCGAAAGCACTCGAGCGAAAGGATGCTGTCGTTCAAGGCGCGGTGGTGCTCCGACTCCTCCTCATGAATTCCCAGCAGCTGCGCGCAGGTGGAAAGGCCCATCTGCATTGTGCCGATGCCCGGCAGCCGGGATTCGCAGTAGCGCTGCAAATCTACATATTTTTTTAAAAAAGGAATGTGACCGTCACCGCAGAAATAACGGCAGTTCTCAATCAAAGCCAACAGATCGGAGGTTCCCCATGTCATCAGCAGCGCGTCACCCGCCCATTTTTTAAACCGGCTGACCGCCTGCATAAACAGCACGCCGTCCTCCAGGTCTTTGTTGCTCAGGCGGGTGAGGGTGCGGATTTTTCCGCTGATCTTCTTGCCCACCTGAGGGCGGACGAATGCTTGAAAGGTATCCACAACCGCCAGGGTTTCATCTACCTTGACGGCTCCGAATTCGATGATTTCATTGATATAGCCCTTCAGCCGGCGGCTATAGGTACCGTTCCATTCCAAATCCAGTATAATCAGCTTCATTGCTTCTCTGCGGGCGGATGTATCCATCAGTTCCCTGGCGCTTTCTTTATTTTTTTCTGTTGGACTGTTTCATGCGCTGCTCTTTGTTCAGAATCATCTTGCGCATACGGATCGATTTCGGCGTAACCTCCACCAGCTCGTCCTCCGCAATAAATTCCAAAGACTGCTCCAAACTGAGCACCGTGTGGGGTGTCAGCTTGAGCGAATCATCCGAACCGGAGGCACGGGTGTTGGTCGCGTGCTTTTTCTTGCAGACGTTGACCGTGATATCCTCCTGCTTGGGGCTGGCGCCGATGATCATGCCCTCATAAACCTCCACGCCGGGGCCGATGAACAGCTTGCCGCGGTCCTGCGCGTAAAACAGTCCGTAAGCGGTGGAGGGGCCGGTTTCGTGCGCAACCAGCGAGCCCTGGGCGCGCTGTACAATATCGCCGCGGTACGGCTCGTAGGAATCAAACACATGGTTCATGATGCCGTTGCCGTTTGTATCCGTTAAAAATTCCGAACGATAGCCCATCAGGCCGCGGGCGGGAATTTTAAATTCCATGTGGGTCACGCCGCTCTCACGGGTGCCCATGTTGACGATCTCCGCCTTGCGGGAGCCGAGCTTTTCCATGACGGCGCCCACGTACTGATCCGGCACCTCGATCATCAAAAGCTCGATGGGCTCACAGCGCTTGCCGCCGATCGTCTTGTAGATCACGCTCGGGCGGGAAACCTGAAACTCGTAGTTCTGGCGGCGCATGGTTTCGATCAGAATGGACAAATGCAGCTCGCCGCGCCCGGACACCTTGAACGTATCCGCGGAATCGGTTTCCTCCACGCGCAGCGCCACATTCGTTTCCACCTCTTTAAAAAGGCGGTCGCGCAGGTTGCGGGAGGTGACAAATTTGCCCTCCTTGCCCGCAAAGGGGCTGTTGTTGACCATGAACATCATCGAAACCGTCGGCTCGTCGATCTTGACGAACGGCAGCGGCTCCACGCAATCCGGCGCACAGGCCGTTTCGCCGATATTCAGGTCGGTAATGCCGGAAACGGCCACAATATCGCCCAGCGCCGCTTCGGTTACCTCCACTCTCCTGAGGCCCTCGAACTGGTAGAGCTTGACGATGCGGGCGTTGCGGTTGCCGTCCTCATGGCCGCACAGCACCACGCTCTGGCCGTCGCGGATTCTGCCGCGCTCCACGCGGCCGATGCCGATGCGCCCGACGTAATCATCGTAGTCGATGTTCGAGAACAGCACCTGCGCCGGTCCTTCCAGATCGCCCTGCGGGGCCGGTACAAACTTTAAAATGGATTCAAACAGGGGTATCATGTTCTCCCCCGGCTTGTCCGGGTCCAGAGTGGCGTAGCCGTCGCGGCCGGAGGCGTATACCACCGGGAATTCCAGCTGGCTTTCGTCTGCGCCGAGCTCAATGAACAGGTCGAGCACCTCGTCCACAACCTCCAGCGGGCGCGCGCCGGGGCGGTCAATTTTGTTGACGACGACCACCGGCTTTTTGCCAAGGCCGAGCGCCTTTTTCAGAACAAAACGGGTTTGGGGCATACAGCCCTCAAAGGCATCCACCAAAAGCAGAACGCCGTCCACCATCATCAGAATGCGCTCCACCTCGCCGCCGAAATCGGCATGGCCGGGGGTGTCTACAATATTGATCTTTGTTCCGTCATACATGACCGCAGTATTCTTAGAAAGAATCGTAATGCCGCGCTCACGCTCCAGGTCGTTCGAGTCCATCACTCGCTCGGCGACGGCCTCATTGACGCGGAAAATGCCGCTCTGACGCAGAAGCTGGTCGACCAGAGTGGTCTTGCCGTGGTCGACGTGCGCGATGATCGCGATGTTTCTTAAATCGTTTCTAATGTCCATCCAATTACCTCTTTTGAAAAATTCACAAACATTTCATAGTATAACATACTTTCCTGCTTTTTCATAGAAACTGCCGCATGTAAATCCTACAAAATTTGAGTAAAAAATCCCCCTTGAAACCCGACGCTTTGTATAGTGTATTTCCAAAACCGGCCCAATGGTAGCCAAAGAGAAAAATCGTGCTCAAAATCTCAAAAAACGAAGGGCTTTCTTCGGCAAGAATCCCTTTTCTTCCGCGAACCGACCCAAACATTCCCACCCTGTATAAAATATCGGAATATTTACTGAATTCACGGTTTTCTCTTTGAAAATAAATTTAAAATATAAACGGAAGCATTGTGTCGCCTTTTGGGCGGCGAGGGAATCAAAACTGGGAATGCCGTACCATTATTGCTTTTTACAGTCTCTTTTCCCCCGGAAAAAGCCCGGCGGTTCCAACGTTTTTTCGACGGGACGCGAGAAATTCGCTTGTTTTACATAATGAATAATGATACAATGAGTTGGAAGTTTCATGATAAAGGACTGAATCCCAATGCATCGACTGAAGCAATACCGGGGGGAGCTGATGCTCTCCCTTTGTGCCGTAATCTGGGGAACCGCCCTTGTGCCACAAAAGCTGGGCACGCTGTACCTTGGGCCCTTTTCCTTTGGCGCCGCCCGGTTTTTGACGGGAGCCGTCATCTTTTTCCCGCTGAGCCTGATTCTGAAGCGCGTCGGCCACGAGGGTCGAAACCCGTTTCTGCGAAAGGATCTCGTGATCGGCGGAGGGCTTTGCGGAATCGCCATGTTTTTGGGCGCCTATTTTCAGCAGTTGGGGCTTGCCGATACCACTGTGGGGAAAACCGGGTTTATCACCGCGATGTACATTGTTATCATTCCTCTGATCGGCCTGTTCTTCCACCGCAAAACAGAACTGATGACCTGGGTGAGCATCGCGCTGGCCGCGGTGGGATTATACTTTTTGTGTATGTCTGAACATTTCAGCGTATCCAAGGGCGATTTTTATGTTTTCATCGGCTCTCTGTTCTGGGCCATACAAATCACCCTGGTGGATACTTACTCCAAGAAAACCAACAGTCTGGAGCTGGTTCCGGTGGAGTTTTTGGTTGCGGGCGTTTTGTCCCTTTTCTGCGCCTTCCAGATGGAATCGCCGAATCTTTCGGCGGTAACAAAAAGCATCGGCCCGATTTTGTACACGGGGATCATGGTTGTCGGCGTTGCATACACACTTCAGGCCCTTGGCCAAAAAACCGTTTCGCCGGCGATTGCCGGGCTGATTTTCAGCACGGAATCTCTTTTCGGCGTCATTTCCGGGGCCTTGCTGTTTCAGGAGGCCATGAGCCCGCGGGAGATTTTCGGCTGCGTTCTGATGTTCAGCGCGCTGGTGCTCTCCCAGATCAAGCTGCCCTCCATCCGGAAAAGCGAGGAAGAAAAAGCGAAAGCCTCTCAGCCCGAAAAAAACAAAGTGAAAACCGGAAAGCAATATGAAACCCCATCCTTTAAGACATGAAACAATATGGATAGAGAAATCCCTCAGAGCCGCAGCGGCTTTGAGGGATTTCTCTATCCATAAACTCTGTTTACGCGCGGCCGCCGCCCGCGTATTTTCCCGGAAGAATATCCAGCACCACACGCTGCGGCCCGGCCAAAGCATCCTCATGCCGGCAGGGCCATTTGCCGCCGCCGATTCCCTCCACCGTATTGCCGTCCTGAATCACGTCGCCCTGACGGTACAGGTATGCGGCCAGATTTTTCAGAAACAGAACCGCGTCGTTCGGCTCCAGCTCTTTGCAGTGAAGCTGAAGATCAGGCAAGCCGATCGCAGTCAATCCGAGGGTATCGAACAGCATTTCGTCGGAATCTGTTAGATTGAAAAAGCGAATATTCAGACCGCCGTCCAAAAAATGCAGCTCAGGCGAGTTCCACTCGGAGCGGGCAAAGGATTCGCGCGGTACCAGCCGCTGGCTGTGCGGCCAGTAGATGCCAATGCATTCCGGAAACAGCTCCAAAATCAAATCGGCATAATCAGCCATAATCCGGTATTGTGCCATCGGCGGCAGGTTCGCCGCCATCATGTTGCTGGCCATCAAAGAATACCGGCATCGCGCAGCAAATGCCTGCCGATCCGGCTGGCAGTCCCAAAATTGCGCGATGATCTGATCGTTCCACAGGCTCCGATCAAACAGATCCGGCCCATAAAGCACCAGCTGACTTGGAACAGAACGATCTTCCTTTTGGTAATAAGCGGGATGCTCCCATAAAGCGGCGCCAAGTAAATCAGAAGCCTTTCGTGGCATTTGAGGGGAATCTGCCAAAAAATCTATTCTCCCGAATGCTCCGGTCATCGCCTGTTCAAATTCTTTGAGAGAAGGCATTTTCACCGGCTGCTCAAACACAGGCATAAAAAAATAAACCGAATGCCATTTTTCCACAAAAGAATTCGCTCTTTTCTCCATCTTTTTCCTCCATATGATTGAATTCGGGTAAGCGCTTTTGCGGAAATTCTTCCGCGACCACGCATTTCTCTTTTCCGGCAAAGAGAAAATCATCTGCCTTTCCGTTGGAAACCGGGCGCCAAAAAAGAAAAAAACCAATAAAAAAGACCGATTCTGCAACAACAGAACCGATCCTTCTCCTTGGAGCGGATGACGAGGCTCGAACTCGCTACCTCCACCTTGGCAAGGTGGCGCTCTACCAGATGAGCTACATCCGCAAACAAACTGCGAGAGTTATTATATGACAGAATTCGCCTGAAGTCAACCCCTTTTTTCAAATTTTTTCTTTTTATTTCAGTTCTTCCATTTTGCCGTTCTATTCCTTCTCTTGCCGATTTATGTTATAATCATTTATATCGCATTTTTGTGGTATCCTATAAAAGCCCTCTGCGGCATGATTTCTTTCTGAAACAGAGGAAAAGTATGTCATGTCTTTTTATGGATCCTGCCGGCGGGGCGGCGCAGCTGCCTGCTGATCTGCCAGCTCATCCCGTGCGGGTTCCATCGTACAAAGGAGTACACCATGGTATTTTCTATTCATCCCGGTGCATGGAAATCGGTTTTTGCTGTTCCCAGCGCACTGGTCGATTCCCATATTAAAATGGCCAGCCCAAATCAGCTGAAGGTTCTTTTGTGGGCGCTCCGCCACGCGGAAGAATCCTTTACGCATGAAACGATCGCCGCCGCACTGGGCATCACAGCCGCCGACGTGCAGGACGCGATGCAGTACTGGGTGCAGGCCGGTCTTGTAGCACAGGAGGTTCCGGAGCAGGCGGCACAGCCCTCTGCCGCGGAGCCCCCCTTACAGCCGGAGCTTCCGCTGGCCGCCGCTCCCATTGCCGAAAGCCTCCCCCCTGCCCCGCCGCGCCGCATCCCCAAGCCGGACGGCCTGTTTATTGCGGAACGAATCAATCAGTCGGCGGAAATCCGCTTTTTGATGCAGGAGGCCCAGCAGCTTTTGGGGCGCCCTCTATCCCCAGGGCTTTCTTCTACTCTGCTGGCAATTCACGACGATTACGGCCTGCCCGTAGACGTTACCCTGATGCTCCTGCAGTTCGTCAAGAGCAAGGGCAAGGACAACACCAGCTACATAGAGGCGGTGGCCCGCGACTGGGCGGAAGAGGGCATCTCCACCCACGGGCAGGCAGAAGAAAAACTGCGCCGGCTGGATGAAATCAATAAGGCATGGAGAAAAATCGAACAGGCCCTGCGCCTCTCTCCCCGCGCCCCGAGCGCGCGGGAGGAGCGGTATTCCAACCGCTGGCTGCTGGAGTGGAAATTTTCTCCCCAAATGGTGCGCGAGGCCTATGACCGCAGCGTGGACGCCATCGGCAAGCTGAGCCTGAGCTACATGAACAAGATTCTGGAGCGCTGGCAGCGGGAGGGCATCACAACGCCCCAGCAGGCCGCGATGGAGCAAAAAGAAAAAGCCGCGGTACAGAAACAGTCCAAGCCGCAGCAAACCACTTATGACATTGAGGAATATGAGCGCATGAGCGCTCAGGTTCCCGATCTATTGGGAAAGGAATGATGCGTCGATGGCCTATGGAAAGGATATTTACCAAATCGCCCTTGGTATTCTGAATGACCGTCGTATGCGCGAAACCGAGGCCGCGGACGAGCGCCGCAGAGCCTTTTACGCCATGTATCCCCGTGCGCAGGAGATTGAGCGGCAGCTGGCC
>PPYE01171182.1_pt1 | contig 12747 bp, 8 predicted proteins | sample 1559881 | NCBI WGS metagenome assembly PPYE01 (sample SAMN08240022, study PRJNA423297) | Human gut metagenome, whole genome shotgun sequencing project.
GGTGGGCACCGGCGTGGATGTCTGGATGGGGGTGGGCACCGGGGTCTCCTCCGGCATCTTGTCCCCGCCGCAGGCCGTCAGGGACAGGGTCAGCGCCGCGGCCAACAGGCCGGACAGCACAATCCGTTTTTTCATATTACGCTCCTTTACACTGGGTGATGGGAACAACATTATTGTACCATCTGCCTGCCGGGCCGTAAATGGAAAAAAGCAATTTGTAACCTTCCGTATTTTTTTGGTATAATGGACGAATCACAGCGGGAGGCGCGGCGGCCTGGACAACAACTATGGGCCCGGTGCCCTCATCTACGCCCCCTGCGTGCTGGCGCCGCAGGCGCGAAGGAAAACCGCAAAACGCTGGGTTTGTTCATAATTTCCCCTTTTTTATTGACATGGGATATGATATACTAGGAAACTGAATTAGCATCCAAGTCCTGGGAGCCGAGGCGCCGGGGACAGGAACAAGAAAGGTGAACAAGACGCATGGGACTGTTGAAAAAGCTCTTTGGCACCAGCTCCGAGAAGGAGCTCCGCGCCATCAAACCCATCGTGGACAAGATTGAAGCCCTGGACGGGGAGTACTCCAAGCTCACCGACGAGCAGCTCAAGGCCAAGACCCCCGAATTCAAGCAGCGCATCGCCAATGGCGAGAGTCTGGACGACATCCTGCCCGAGGCCTTCGCCGCCTGCCGGGAGGCGGCCTGGCGCGTGCTGGGCATGAAGCCCTACCGGGTGCAGCTCATCGGCGGCATCATCCTCCACCAGGGCCGCATCGCCGAGATGAAGACCGGCGAGGGCAAGACCCTGGTGGCCACCCTGCCTGCCTACCTCAACGCCCTGGCGGGAGAGGGTGTGCACATCGTCACCGTCAACGACTACCTGGCCAAGCGCGACAGCGAGTGGATGGGCAAGGTCTACCGCTTCCTGGGCCTCACCGTGGGCCTGGTGATCCACGACATCCAGCCCAAGGACCGCAAGGCCTCCTACGCCGCCGACATCACCTACGGCACCAACAACGAGTTCGGTTTCGACTACCTGCGAGACAACATGGCCATCTACGCCACCGAGATGGTGCAGCGGGGCCACGCCTTCGCCATCGTGGATGAGGTGGACTCCATCCTCATCGACGAGGCCCGCACCCCCCTCATTATCTCCGGTCAGGGGGACAAGTCCACCCAGCTCTACACCGTAGTGGACGCCTTTGTGGCCAAGCTCAAGGGCCAGCGGGTGGCCAGCGTGGACACCAAGGAGGAGGAGGACCCCGATCTGGACGCCGACTACGTGGTGGACGAGAAGGCCCGCACCGTCACCCTCACCGCCCGGGGCATCGCCAAGGCCGAGCAGCAGTTCCAGGTGGCCAACCTGGCCGATCCGGAAAACACCACCCTGTCCCACCACATCAACCAGGCCATCCGGGCCCGGGGCCTGATGCGCCGGGACATCGACTACGTGGTGAAGGACGGCGAGGTCATCATCGTGGACGAGTTCACCGGCCGCCTCATGTACGGCCGCCGGTACTCCGAGGGCCTGCACCAGGCCATCGAGGCCAAGGAGGGCGTCACCGTGGCCCGGGAGTCCAAGACCCTGGCCACCATCACCTTCCAGAACTACTTCCGCCTGTACGGCAAGCTCTCCGGCATGACCGGCACCGCCATGACCGAGGAGGAGGAGTTCGGCACCATCTACTCCCTGGATATCGTGGAGATCCCCACCAACAAGCCGGTGCAGCGCGTGGATCACCCCGACGTGGTTTACAAGACCGAGGCAGGCAAGTTCCGCGCCATTGTCAACCAGATTGAGGAGTGCCACAAGAAGGGCCAGCCCGTGCTGGTGGGCACCATCTCCATCGAGAAGTCGGAGGAGCTCTCCGCCATGCTCAAGAAGCGGGGCATCAAGCACAACGTGCTCAACGCCAAGTTCCACGAGAAGGAGGCCGAGATCGTCGCCCAGGCCGGCAAGCTGGGCGCGGTCACCGTGGCCACCAACATGGCCGGCCGCGGCACCGATATCATGCTGGGCGGCAACGCCGAGTACCTGGCCAAGGCCGAGCTGCGCAAGGCCGGGCTCTCCGACGAGCTGATCGCCGAGTCCACCGGCTACGCCGACACCGACAACGAGGAGATTCTCAACGCCCGGAAGATGTTCGCCGAGGCGGAGGCCAAATACAAGGACGAGATCAAGGCGGAGGCCGACCAGGTGCGGGCCGCGGGCGGCCTGTTCATCCTGGGCACCGAGCGCCACGAGTCCCGCCGCATCGACAACCAGCTCCGCGGCCGTGCGGGCCGTCAGGGCGACCCCGGCGAGAGCCGCTTCTACCTGTCCCTGGAGGACGACATCATGCGCCTGTTCGGCTCCGAGCGGGTCATGGGCATGATGGAGAAGCTGGGCGTGGACGAGGACACCCCCATCGACGCCAAGATCCTCTCCAACGCCATCGAGAACGCCCAGAAGCAGGTGGAGTCCCGCAACTTCCAGACCCGTAAGACCGTGCTGGAGTACGACGACGTGATGAACACCCAGCGTAAGGTCATCTACGAGCAGCGCCGCAAGGTGCTGGACGGGGAGAACCTGAAGGAGTCCGTTCAGGCCATGCTCTCCACCGTGATTTCCAACGAGGTGAACGCCCACATGGGTGAGCTCAAGCACATGGACGCCGAGAACTGGCGGGAGGTGTGCGCCCAGTTCCGCGGCCTGTTCCTGCGGCCCGACGAGTTCAAGTTTACCGACGAGGAGCTCCAGCAGTACGACGCCCAGGCCCTCACCGACCTGCTCCAGGAGCGGGCCAGCGACATCTACGCCCGCAAGGAGGCCGAGCTGGGCGAGCCCCTCATGCGCGAGCTGGAGCGGGTGATGATGCTCCGGGTGGTGGACGAGTACTGGATGGACAACATCGACGCCATGCAGGAGCTGCGCCAGGGCATCGGCCTGCGGGCTTACGGCCAGAACGACCCGGTGGTGGCCTATAAAAAGGAAGGCTACGAGATGTTTGAAAGCATGATCGCCGCCATCCAGGCCGAGACCATCCGCCGCATCTTCCTGGCCCGGGTCCAGGTGGGCGCCACCACCGTCAAGCGGGAGCGGGTGGCCAAGGTCACCGGCGAGAGCGCGGGCAGCGACGGCACCGTTAAGAAGCAGCCCGTCAAGAAGGGCCAGAAGGTGGGCCGCAACGACCCCTGTCCCTGTGGCAGCGGCAAGAAGTACAAGAAGTGCTGCGGCATGCACGAGGACGAGTAAAAGCAGTCTATGGGGTATCCAAAAGCGGAATGTGGCTTCGCTGGCGTTTGACCGGAAGCGCCTCCGGCCCCTAGATACAAAACCGCCGTGCCGCTTTGCGGCACAGCGGTTTTGATACCTCCGGCTTCGTGCCCGCGGCGCGGGGCGAGGTGTTTTTCGAAACGCGAGTTTCCGGAAAAACCGATTTCGATTTCCAGATGGAGGAAATCCATGAATATCATCGAGCACAACAAAAATGGCCTGGTGTATCTCACCGCCGACGGCTTTGAGGCCGCCGGCGGTGTGGCACACGGCTTCTCCACCCGCCTGGGCGGGGTATCGGAGGGGATCTACGCCACCCTCAACCTGGGCATGAACCGGGGCGACGCCCCCGACCGGGTGCGGGAGAACTACCGCCGCTTCTGCGCCGCCATCGGGGCGGACATGGGGAGCATTGTCTGCGCCAGCCAGGTCCACGGCGACACAGTGCGCACCGTCACCGCGGCGGATCTGGGCATCGGCCTGGACGAGCCGGAGCCCTGGCAGGCGGATGGCCTTGTCACCGACATCCCCGGTGTGACGCTGGCGGTCTACTCCGCCGACTGCCTGCCCATCCTGCTCTACGACCCGGTGCGCCGGGTGGTGGGGGCGGTCCACGCCGGCTGGCGGGGCACCGCCCTGGGCATCGCCGCCAAGGCGGTGGAGCGCATGGTGGACTGCTACGGCTGCGACCGGCTGGACATCCTGGCCGCCGTCGGCCCCGGCATCTCCAAGTGCTGCTTCGAGACCCACGAGGACGTGCCCAACGCCATGACCGAGGCCATGGGGGCCGCCGCCCTGTCCTCCATCGAGGTGCTGCCCACCGGCAAGTTCCACGTGGATCTCAAGGGCCTCAACGCCAAGCGGCTGGAGAACGCCGGGCTGGACCCCGAACACATCGCTGTCTCCGCCGACTGTACCTGCTGCCTGCCGGAGAAGTACTGGTCCCACCGCTACACCCACGGGGAGCGGGGGAGCCAGGCGGCAATGATCGCAATCGTCTAGGGGGCATCCAATGCCCCCTAGATACGAGCCTGCGTGCCGGCGAAAACGCCGGCGACTTGGCTCGATACCCCCGGTTTCGCGCCCTGTGGCGCGGGTCGGGGTGTCTTTCCGGAAAATGAATTCCCGGAAAGACTGATTTTCAATTTCGTTTCCCCGCAGGGCGGGGAAAACGCTGTGAGATAAGCAGCTATAAAATATGGATGCTCCATTGCCGTTGTACGCCAATCCAAAATTCCCTCGGAGAGCGGAGGGGGTATCGCGCCGCAGGCGCGTATCTAGGGGGAACTGGTTCCCTCTGGAAGGCGCGTATCCTGCCGCGCAGCGGCAGAGATTTTCCGCAGAAAATCGACGCGCCTTTAGGAAGGAGGCCGAGCCGTTTGCGAAACATTCTAGCCGCCCTGCTGACGGCAGCCCTGTGCCTGGGTCTGGCCGCCTGTGGGCCGGCGCCGGAGCCGGAGCCCACACCCACCCCCACGCCCAGCGTCTCCCCCTCTCCAGAGGCGGCCGAGTTCGCCTTGGCCTGCTACCCGGAGGCCGGGTTCCACCCCATCACCGGCTCCAACCGCACCAACCTGGCCCTGGGGGGCCTGCTGTATGAGGGGCTGTTTGCCCTGAACGGGCAGTTTCAGCCCCAGGAGGCGCTCTGCGCCTCCGCCTCCGTGTCGGCCGACGGCCTCCAGTGGTCCTTTATCCCCCGCAGCGGGGTGACCTTCTCCGACGGCAGCCCCCTGACGGCCGCGGAGATCGCGGCCTCCCTCAACCTGGCCCGCACCAGCCCCCTCTACTCCGCCCGCTTCGCCGGCGTGACGGACATCGCCGCCGCCAACGGCATGGTGACCGTCACCCTGAGCCGCGCCAACGGTGCTCTGCCCGCCCTGCTGGACATCCCCATCGTCAAGGAGACGGGAGGCGTCCCCCTGGGCACGGGGCCCTACGTGCTCGCCGGCACGGGGGAGAACCTCGCGCTGGAAGCCCGCTCCGACTGGTGGCAAGGCAAGGCCCTGCCCCGGGACACCATTCCCCTGCGGGCCATTCAGGAGGCGGACGATCTGATCCATGCCTTTGATACCCGGGACATTGCCCTGGTCTCCACCGACCTGACGGGCACCAATGCCCTGGGTTTTTCTGGTTCCTTTGCTGCGGTGGACTACCCCACCAGCACCATGCTGTACGTGGGCTTCAACACGGCCGACGGCCCCTGCCGGAGCGCCCAGGTGCGGCAGGCCCTGCTGCGGGGCTTTGACCGGGCCGCCGTATCCACCGCCCAGTTCTCCCGCCACGCCCAGCCCGCCGCCCTTCCTGTCTCCCCCGCCAGCCCCCTCTACGACGAGGCGCTGGCCCAGACGCTGGACTACGCCCCCCAGGCCATGGAGCCGCTCCTCACCGCTGCCGGCTATACCAGAGCCGACGGGGTATGGCAGAAGGAGGGGCGGCCGCTGGCGCTCACCTTTGTGGCCCCAAACAACAACGCCGACCGGCTGGCCGCGGCGGAGACGCTGGCCGCCAACCTGACCGACGCCGGCCTGGAGGTGGAGCTGCGGGCCCTGGCCTGGGACGATTACCTTCAGGCCCTGACGGCGGGGAACTTCGACCTGTACCTGGGGGAGGTGCGGCTCACCGCCGACTTTGATCTCACCGCCTTCCTGACTCCCGGCGGCGCCCTCAACTACGGCAAGTATAGCGACGCCGGGGCGCTGAACCGCCTGAGCGCCTTCCGGGCCGCCGTGGGACAGTGGCGGACGGAGCCGGCCCGGCAGCTCTATGAATATCTGGCCGGGCAGCCCCCCTTCGCGGTCATCTGCTTCAAGAACTGGTCCGTTTTGACCCAGTGGAGCCGGATCGACGGGCTGACGCCCACCCAGCAAAACATATTCCATCAATTTTCCGACTGGAAGATCACATAAGGGAGAGAAAGAGAGTATGGGGAACGTATTTCGCTGTTATGTGGAGAAGAAGCCCGGCTTTGCCGTGGAGGCGGAGCATCTGTTCGGAGAGCTGCGCCACACCCTGGGCCTGACGGGGCTGACCGGCGTGCGGGTGCTGCGCCGCTACGACGTGGAGGGGGTGGACGCGGCGGTCTATGCCGCCGCCCGCACCACCGTGCTCTCCGAGCCGCAGGTGGACGCCCTGTGGGATGAGGTCATGCCCGCCCCGGAGGGGGAGCACACCCTGCTCGCGGTGGAGGCCCTGCCCGGCCAGTACGACCAGCGGGCCGACTCCTGCGCCCAGTGCATCCAGATGATGCACGGCGGGGAGCGCCCCACCGTCCGCGCCGCCACCGTCTACGTGCTGGAGGGGGCCCTCACCGCCCAGGAGGCGGCCAAGGCCCGCGGCTACCTCATCAACCCGGTGGAGAGCCGGGAGGCGGCGCTGGACAAGCCCGCCACCCTCCGCCAGGACTACCCCGTTCCCGCCGCCGTGCCCGTGCTGGATGGCTTCACCGCCCTGGACCGCGCGGGTCTGGAGAGCGTGCTGGCCCAGTACGCCCTGGCCATGGATCTGGCCGATCTCGCCTTCCTCCAGGCCTACTTCCGGGACGAGGAGGGCCGCGATCCCACCCTCACCGAGGTGCGGGTGGTGGACACCTACTGGTCGGATCACTGCCGCCACACCACCTTCTCCACCCATCTGGACGAGGTGGAGATCGCCGATGACAACGTAAAGGCCGCCTATGAGCGGTACCTGTCCGCCCGGGTGGAGGTCTACGGCGCGGAGAAGGCCGCCAGGCGGCCCCAGACCCTCATGGACATCGCCACCCTGGGCGCCAAGACCCTGAAAAAGCGGGGCCTGCTCCCCGGGCTGGACGAGAGCGAGGAGATCAACGCCTGCTCCATCCACGTGCCCGCCCAGGTGGACGGGAAGGAGCAGGACTGGCTGCTCATGTTCAAGAACGAGACCCACAACCACCCCACCGAGATCGAGCCCTTCGGCGGCGCGGCCACCTGCATCGGCGGGTGCATCCGCGACCCCCTCTCCGGCCGGGTATACGTCCACCAGGCCATGCGCCTCACTGGCTGCGGCGACCCCCGCACCCCGGTGGAGCAGACCCTGGAGGGCAAGCTGCCCCAGCGGAAGATCGCCCAGACCGCCGCGGCGGGCTACTCCTCCTACGGCAACCAGATCGGCCTGGCCACCGGCCACGTGGCGGAGCTCTACCACGAGGGCTATGTGGCTAAGCACCTGGAGTGCGGCGCGGTGGTGGGCGCGGCCCCGGCGTCCAACGTCCGCCGGGAGCGGCCCGCCCCCGGCGACGTGGTGATCCTCCTGGGCGGCCGCACCGGCCGGGACGGCATCGGCGGGGCCACCGGCTCCTCCAAGAGCCATAACAAGGCCAGCCTGGACACTATGGCCAGCGAGGTGCAGAAGGGCAACGCCCCGGAGGAGCGCAAGCTCCAGCGGCTCTTCCGCAATCCCGCCGTCACCCGCCTCATCAAGCGGTGCAACGACTTCGGCGCCGGCGGCGTGAGCGTGGCCATCGGCGAGCTGGCCGACGGCCTGTCCATTGATCTGGACGCGGTGCGCAAGAAGTACGACGGCCTGGACGGCACCGAGCTGGCCATCTCCGAGTCCCAGGAGCGCATGGCCGTGGTGGTGGCCCCGGCGGACGTGGACGCCCTGCTGGCCGCCGCCGCCAGGGAGAACCTGGAGTCCTACCCGGTGGCCTCGGTCACGGCGGAGCCCCGCATGGTCATGACCTGGCGGGGCCAGACCGTGGCCAGCTTGTCCCGGGCCTTCCTCAACACCAACGGCGCGGCCAAGCACGCCCGGGTGTCCGTGCCCCAGGCGGACGCCGCCCCGGAGAGGGCGGCCTGCTCCACCCTGCGGGAGATGGCCGCCAGCCTGAAGTGCGCCTCCCGCCGCGGCCTCACCGAGCGGTTTGACGGCTCCATCGGCGCGGGCAGCGTGCTCATGCCCTTCGGCGGCAGGACCCAGCGCACCCCGGCCCAGGTCATGGCCGCCCTCTTCCCCGTGGAGCCGGAGCAGGAGACCGGCCAGGCCAGCGTCATGGCCTGGGGCTGCGACCCCGAGGCCCTGTCCGCCGACCCCTACCAGGGGGCAAAGGACGCGGTCTACGCCTCCGTAGCCAAGCTGGTGGCCGCCGGCGCGGACTACCGGAAGGCCTATCTGACCCTCCAGGAGTTCTTTGAGAAGCTGCGGGACGAGCCCGCCCGCTGGGGCAAGCCCTTCGCCGCCCTGCTGGGGGCCCTGGACGCCCAGTTGGAGCTGGGCTGCGCCGCCATCGGCGGCAAGGACTCCATGTCGGGCACCTTCCACGATCTGGACGTGCCCCCCACGCTGATCTCCTTCGCCATCGCGCCCATCCAGGCGGGTGAGGTGCTCTCCCCCGAGTTCAAGGAGGCGGGGCACCCGGTGTACCTGTTCGTAGGCGACGCTCTGGCCGAGCACCCTCTGGCGGCCTGGGACAAGCTCCGTGAACTGCACAAGGCCGGGAAAGTGAAGTCCGCGTGGGCGGTGGAGCACGGCTTTGCCGAGGCGGTCATGAACATGTCCTTCGGCAACAAGATCGGCTTTGCCATGGGTTCCGATGTGGACACGAACTGGTACACTCCCTGGCCCCGCTCCATTGTGGCGGAGCTGACCGAGGAGCTCGACTTCCCCCTGGCGATCAGGCTGGGCACCACCACCGCCGAGCCGGTGATCACCATCGGCGGCGACTCCGCCCCCATTGACGAGCTGCTCGCCCTCAACGAGGGGGTGCTGGAGGACGTGTACCCCACCCGGGCGGGGGAGTCCGCCCCGGCGCGCACCCTCTCCTGGGACAAGCGCTCCCCGGCGGTGTGCAAGTCCAAAACCGCCCGGCCCAGGGTGGCCATCCCCGTGTTCCCCGGCACCAACTGCGAGTACGACTCCGCCCGGGCCTGCCTGCGGGCGGGGCTGGAGCCGGAGATCGTGGTGGTGCGCAACCTGACCGCCTCCGCCCTGGAGGAGTCGGCCCTGGCCCTGGAAAAGGCCATCCGCGCGGCCCAGATCCTGTTCCTGCCCGGCGGCTTCTCCGGCGGCGACGAGCCCGACGGCTCGGCCAAGTTCATCTGCTCCTTCCTGCGCAACGGCCGGCTCACCGACGCGGTTCACGACCTGCTCAAGCGCCGGGACGGCCTGATGCTGGGCATCTGTAACGGCTTCCAGGCCCTCATCAAGCTGGGCCTGGTGCCCTACGGCGAGATCCGGGCCATGGACGAGGGCTGCCCCACCCTGACCTTCAACACCATCGGCCGCCACCAGAGCCGGTACGTCACCACCCGGGTGGCCTCTGTCCAGTCCCCCTGGATGCTCCAGTCCCATGTGGGCGACCTCCACGCCATCCCCATCTCCCACGGCGAGGGCCGCTTCACAGCCCCCCAGGCGGAGCTGGAGCGGCTGATCGCCAACGGCCAGATCGCCACCCAGTACGTGGACGCCTCCGGCGCGGCCTCCATGGACATCGACGCCAACCCCAACGGCTCCCTGGAGGCCATCGAGGGCATCTTCTCCCCCGACGGCCGGGTGTTCGGCAAGATGGGCCACTCGGAGCGCCGGGGCCCCTATGTAGGCGTCAACATCCCCGGCGACAAGCACCAGCCCCTCTTCGAGAGCGGCGCGGCCTACTTCCGTTGATGCAAAAATCCCCGGCGCGGTGTCAAGCGCGCTGCGCATGAAAACGCGCCTACCTCATTTTGAATGAGGCGGGCGCGTTTTTCCGCTCTGACGGCAGCCTCATGGGCTTTCCCTGCCGCCGCCCTTTTACGCAATCGAGTGATACGGTTTCACTTTTTCCGAGATCAGACTGCAAAAATCGCCGGTACATTCCGCTTTTAAGTCCATTTTCTGCAACAGCAGGACACGGCCGCCAAAGACGAAAAGAAAACTATCCGCCGTTTCGACGGCGCATTCAAACTCTCGATATGGCACAAATTCCGCCTTGCCGCCGCCCGCCGGAACGGTCATCCCCTCCTCTGAGAAGGACACCGAAGCGGCTTGCTCCGCGGAACTCTTGTCTTTGCCCTCCAACAATATCTTTGCCGCTCTATCAAACGGATTCTTCTTGCGCGCGCGGCTCTGCCACAGGCCAATGATACCCGCACCCATGGCAGCCGCGCCGACAAGCAGCGGCACGAACAGCTCTCGCGGCTCCATCAGACCGGGAACAGCCAAAAAAATGCCGGCCGCCAGACATAACGCACTCATTCCCCTTGTGCGTAGCCTGCTCCTTTTCCGCCCCCGCGCCATAGAGCGGAATCGGTCGGTATGCTTCCATAGCCCGGGAAATCGTTCCCGCGAAACCATTTCCGTCCTTTTTTCGAGCGCCCTGCTCACTTGCGGCAAAAGCTTTTCGGTATCATACGGGCTGATGTGAAAGATGTAATCTGTATCTGCCATTCGCAAGCCCTCCCTTGCTCTGAGTCTGTGATGAAACCGCTAATCATTCCAAAACCAAACGGAATGGCAGCAAGAAATGCTGTACCGACAGGAGCAGTATAACAGGAGTGTTCCATGCCACAGAGCATATCACGGTAATCGAATGCTGCCACAGCACACATACTATCATATTATCTACCAAATTGCATACAAGAAAAGGACTATTATCCTTTTCACATGACAGTCCTGCCCATTTCTTCGTGCCCCAAGGCATTTATTCTATGCATCCATCTGATATCCATTACGTTCTGCCGGGAAAGCAGCCTCGAAGCGAGACTTTTATGAAAACCGTTTGGCCGAACCGGAACGCAGAAAAAGGCCCCGGCGTCAGGGGCGGATGGCACAGCCCCGCCCCCTGACGCCGGGGATTTTTTATCTGATTTTAAGAATGCCTTTAGGACGCTTTTATCTGGGTGTGGTAAGCTGGTACCATCAAAAGGAGGACTGATTCCATGGTTACGCTGTTCACACTGGGCATCATCTGTCTGGCCGCTGTGATTCTCATTCCCGTCATCCTGTTTCTGGTGGGCCTGCCCTTCCTGCTGCTCATGGGCCTGCTGCCCTGGCTGCTGCGCGTCGCGGGCGTGGTGCTGCTCATCAAGGCCCTGCTCGACAAGCCCACCCGCTGGGAAAACTTCATGCCCGCCGTCGTGGCCTTTGCCCTGTCCCTGCTCATCGGCTGGATCTTCTGAGCGCCGGGCGGCCCCTACCCGTCCAGCGGCTCGGCCCGCAGGGCCGCCCCGGAGCCGGTAACACCGTAAAAGGCGTACTCGTCCGGCCGCAGGGTGGAGGCGGCCAGGGCGGCGCGCACCGCCGCCCCGTCCTCCGGCCGGAAGCGCACGGCGATGCCGCAGCCCAGGGAGATCTCCCGCAGCACCGGCATGGTGAGCACATCCGCCACCGGCCGCAGCACCTTCTGGGCGTAGATGGCCCCGTAGGTGGAGGTGAAGGTGATCACGCCGTAGTCCATTACAGGGAGACCACCTTGGCCGCCCGCTGCATGCGGGTGACGATGTCGTACATGTTGCTCACCGTGCCCACCTGGAGCTGGTCGGTGAGGCCGTAGAAGCTGAGGCAGGTGCCGCACACCAGGATCTCGACGCCCGCATCGGCCAGGGCCTTCAGGTGGGCGGGAATCTGCTCGTCCAGGGTGGGCAGGCGCACGCCGGCGTTCATGAAGAGCACCGCGCCGGGCTTGTCCTCCCCCTGGGCCAGAGTGTAGAAGAACATGCGCATCAGGTTGGCGCCCAGCTCCCGGTCGCCGTCCCCAATGATATCCCGGCCCACAAACACGGCCCAGTCTCCGCCGGGGGCGGGCAGGGGAGCGCTCACCGCCTCCTCACAGGCGGCGCAGCCGGTACGGGTGAAGGCCACGGAAAACACCCCCTCCCCCTGGGTGACGGCGGCCCCGAACCCCTGGTTGCCCGCCAGGCGCTTGAGGTTTTCCACCGCCGTGGTGTTGTCCACCAGCACGGTGAAGGAATGTTCCCCGGCGGCCATGGCCTGCTTGGCCAGGATGACCGGGGTGGGGCAGGGCTTGCCCTTGGCGTCGATAATCGTAGACACGGGCTCACATCCTCTCTCATTGGTGAGCCCATTATACCGCCGGAGAGGGCAAATTGTAAAGAATTCTTGAAGAATGCGGAAGGCGGACGGCCTTCCGCTTTTTTATCGGCCCCATTTGTGCTATACTGCTGTATATTCCAACGAAAAGGAGGTGGGCGGATGGAGGCGCTGCTGGACTGGATGGCCGCCAATCCCCAGGTCTGGGCTTGGTTCACCACGGCGGTGCGCTTTTTGTTCCCGGTGCTGGCCCTGCTGATTCTCATACGGACGATCCGCTCCCTGCTCACCGTGCCCTGTCTGCCGGAGGTGTGGGCCTACCTGACCCTGCCCAACGGGGCGCAGGAGCCGCTGACCCACTGGGAGAACATTCTCGGCCGGGGCGGCAACTCCGACGTAATCCTCAACTACCCTGTGGTCTCCCGGCAGCACGCCGCCCTGATTCGCCAGGCGGACGACACCTGGACGGCCTACGACCTGGGCTCAAAGGGTGGCGTGACGGTAAACGGT
>PPYE01385478.1_pt1 | contig 12747 bp, 9 predicted proteins | sample 1559881 | NCBI WGS metagenome assembly PPYE01 (sample SAMN08240022, study PRJNA423297) | Human gut metagenome, whole genome shotgun sequencing project.
GGAGGAGTTGTTGGGGCAGCGGCCAGCAAGACGCGCGTGCCGCCCAAGGCACGATGCGGATGCTGGGTGCCGCAACCCGGAAGACGCGGCGCGCATTTCAAATCTTCTTCCACCCGCTGTCCTTGATGGTGGCATCCGCCTGCTTGTGCAGCAGTTGCACAAACAGCTGCTCCTCCGGCTGCAAGGGCTCCCGCTCCGGGTACACCAGCACATCCCGCATCTGCTGCTTCTGCGCCGGGCAATTATGCAGTGCCAGATGGTACTGCTCCAGCGCACGCTGCGGCATGGGAGACGACCACATATAGGCCGTGGGCAGGTTTTGCAGAATGGAGAACTGGCTGCACCGCTCGTACACATGGATGCGGCGGTTGGGGTTCACCTCCCAGCGGGAAGCGGTGCTCTCGTCCCCGGGCAGATGGGTGTCGCCGTGCAGCACCTCGATGTAATCGTTCAGTTCGTCCAGCTCGCGCACCTGCCGCCGCGCCAGCGGGCTGTCCTGACTGGTGAGCAGCAGGTAGGAAAACTCCATGATAGGCTCCTGCCGCAGACCGTGGCGCTGACAGTAGCGCAGATAGTAGTCCTCGTCCTCGGCGGCATAGCGCAGCAGCGCTATGTGGTAGCCCTGCCGCAGCACAAAGTCCAAAGCTTCAATGGCACCGCTCTCCCGGATATGCACCCGCAGCTGCTCGCTGCGGGCTGCCTGCTGCAAAAAATCCACCGCCGCATAGGAGGCGTAGGTGGCATGGGTCAGCACCACCCGCAGCTCGGCGCAGCTGCGCTGCTGGTGCGCCTCCTGCTTCAGCTCGTCCACCTGCTGCAGCACCCGCTGCGCCTGCCGGATGAACCGTTTGCCCTGCTCGGTGGGGATCATACCCGTGGAGGAGCGCTCAAAGATGCGCAACCCGTATTCCTCTTCCAGATTCTTCAGCGCCTTGCTCACATTGGGCTGCGCCGCGTACAGCTGCTTTGCCGCCGCCGACACCGACCCCCATTTCATGATGGCTACCAGATACCGCAGTTCCGTAATATTCATGAACCCCTCCGCGTGGTTTGCAGTCGTAACTGTATTGTAACAATTTCTCCGCGTCGCTGTCAAGCGGGGGAGAATAAACCCTCTCAGTCCGCTCCCCCTTGCACCAAAGCCCCCGGGTGCTATATAATAAGGAAAAACACAAAGGAGGGGCTGTACCATGCCGGAATACCGCGTGCTGCGCATTGACGAGCAGCTGTACGGCTGCGAGGAGCTGCCCGCCGGGCAGCCGGTGCTGTGCGATGTGACCCTGACCGATGCCGCCGGGGCTGCCCGCATTCTGCCCTACCCGGACAGGGAGCTGACATGTCTTGGCATCGACGAGGGAGACACCGTTTGTCTGCTGCCGGACGGCACCCTGCACAAGCTGTAAGGAGTAATTTTATGCATAATATCTATTTCACCCGCCACGGCGAGACGGTATGGAACGTGGAAAATAAGATCTGCGGCATGACCGACAGCCCGCTGACCGCCCGCGGGCAGCAGCAGGCGCGGCAGCTGGGCGAGCTTGTCCGGGACAGCGGCCTGCACATTGACGAGATCTTGTACTCTCCCCTCTCCCGCGCCGCCGACACCGCAAAGGCCATTGCCGCCGCTACCGGTCTGCCCGCCCGCTGCGAGCCCCGCCTGCGGGAGCAGTGCTTTGGCAAATACGAGGGCACGCCCCGGGACGGTGCGGAGTTCCGCATCTCCAAGACCCACTTTGCCGACCGCTATGACGGCGGCGAGAGCATGATGCAGCTGGCACAGCGCATCTACAATCTGCTGGACGAGTTGAAGGCGGACACCGGCAAGACCTACCTGCTGGTGGCGCACAACGGCATTGCCCGGGTGGTGCACTCCTATTTTTACGATATGACCAACGAGGAATACGCCGCTGCAGGCATCAAAAACTGCCAGCTGGTGGAGTATACCTTTGAATAACAGGAAAGCCGCCGGGGTCCCGGCGGCTTTTTTGTTATGGCGCGTCAAACATGACGGTAATGGAATTTCTGGTCTTTTGTCACGAACATATACACGCTCACCGCCAGCGCGGCCAGCTCAGCGGCGGTGACAGCCAGCCACACGCCGTCAATGCCCCACAGGGCGGGCAGCAGGAGCAGCGCGGCAAGCTGGAACACCAGCGTGCGCAGAAAGGAGATGAGGGCGCTGGTCACGCCGTCCCCCAGCGCTGTGAAGAAGGAGGACGCATACACGTTGAAGCCCATGATGAGGAAGCTCAGCGCATACAGCCGGAAGGCGCGGCTGGTCAGCGCCAGCAGCTGAGCGTCGTAGCCCACAAAGATGCGTGCCACATAGGGAATAAGCACCATGGATACGGCGGTCATGCTCACAGCTACCACGGCGATCAGGCGCAGGCTCTTTTGGTAGAGGTTATGCACCTCGGCGTGGTTGCGCGCGCCGTAATGGAAGCTGACGATGGGTGCGCTGCCCACGGCATAGCCCACGAACACCGCCACAAACAGGAAGGCTGCGTACATGATGACGCCGTAAGCCGCCACACCGTTTTCTCCGGCAAGCCGCAGCAGCTGGAAGTTATACAGGATATTGACCAGCGACATGGAAAGGTTGGTCATCAGCTCAGAAGAACCGTTGATACAGGCATCCCACAGCACGCGGCCGTAAAACTGTGTTCTGCACAGGTGCAGGCGGCTGGTATTGTGGTGGTCGATAAAGTAGAACACCGGAAGCACGCCGCCCACCAATTGGCTGATAAGGGTGGCAACGGCAGCGCCCTCCACGCCCCAGTGCAGCATACCCACCATCACCACGTCCAGCACCATGTTGGTGCAGCCTGCACCTACGGTGAACCAGAAGCCCAGAAGCGGCTTTTCGGCGGTGACGAAAAAGCTTTGGAACATATTTTGCAGCGCAAAGGGCGGCAGCGCCAGCATCAGGATGCGCCCGTAGCGCACGGCGTAGTCCAGCAGCTCTCCCTTTGCGCCCAGCAGCATGGCGACCGGCCGCAGGAACACAAAGCCCAGCACGGCCAGCACGCTGACCGAAACAAGCGCCGCCAGCAGAAACATAGTAAAATAGCGGTCGGCTTTTTTCTGGTCACCCTCGCCCAGCGTGATACCAACGATGGCGCTGCCGCCGGTGCCCAGCATAAAGCCGACAGTGCCCAGCAGCTGCGGCAGCGGCATGATGAGGTTGACCGCCGCAAAGGCCGTTTTGCCCACAAAGTTGGAAACGCACAGGCCGTCCACGATGCCGTAGACGGAGGTGAACAGCATGGTGCCGATGCAGGGCAGCACGAACCGCAGCAGGCGGGAATAGGTAAAATGATCGGACAATTGGATGGTTTTCTTTGGCATAGCTCCTCCTTTTTGAACTTCACATATGCAAAAAGGCCGGATAAGAACCACCGCTCCGGTGCATTCCCTCTTCTGCTGCGGCACTACGGTGCCCACAGCCTCCGGGAAACACGAACGATGACATCTTATCCGGCCTTTCAATTACGTTGAAACAGCCCTCCGATGAGCGAAAAACAGTATAGCAAAGTTTATTTTTTATGTCAAGTTCCGTTTTGCATCATTCCGCCGCAAAGTGTAAAACACGAAAAAAGAGAACACCCGCTGCGAATGCGGCGGGCGTTCTCTTTTTTGAGCAAGGGTGGGGTGACGATTCCCACATCTCCTAACAATGGGCGACGGCTGCCTGTTCCGTCCTCCGTTGCTCATTTTTATTATAGCATAAAGTGTGTGCTGTTCAAGTTTCTTCATGCTCCGCTGCAAGGCGGACAAAGGGCGCGATGGCGTTGGCGTCGCCGTGGCGGACGATGGAGTAGGTAATGTCGCAATAGGGCTGGATGGCGGTGCTCTTTTCCACGGTGGAGATGAGCAGCACCTGCAATTGCAGGCGGCGGAACAGCTCCATCATGGGACGGATGCGGTCGCTGGTCATTTTACTGAAGGCTTCGTCCAGCAGCACCAGACGGATGCTGTTTTCGCTCTTCTGGTAAATTTGCAAAAGGCTGGCGCAGATGGCCACATAGAAGGGTGCCTGATTCTCGCCGCCGGAGGAATCGCGGCTGACGCGGGACAGATACGCCTGCTGCCCGGTGACCTGATTGGTCACCTTGATATCGTAGTCCAGATAGGTGCGGTAGTCCACATAGTCCGAAAGGGTTGCACCGGCGGCGGTGCGTCCCTCCTGCCGGGCGCGGGTGTTCTCGTCTACGTCTGCCATGATTTTTTCCATCAGCTCATCCACCTGACGCTCATAGGCGGGGTCGGCGGTGGCGGCAAGGTTATCCAGAGAGTCGCCCTCGGTCATCTGCTGGTTACCCTTGTCCACGATGACCTGATAGAACGCCGCCAGCTGCGGGTCGCGGCTGGGCTCCAGCTCAAAGCGGTAGACCTCCTCGCCGTAGGTCAGCTGCTCCATGACCTTGTTCAGCTCCCGGAACTGCCGCCGGGCATTGAAGATATCGTCCTTCATGCGGAACAAAATATCCTTGCGGAAGCGGTCCTTGCAGTCCCGCTGCGCCTGCTCCAGGCGGGCGGCGTAGCGCTCCAGGTCGATGCGCACAAGGCTCTCATGCTGGGCGCGGTACTGTTCCAGCCCGGCAAGCCCCAAGGGGTAATCGCAGACATAGCGCTGGTTATAGGCTTTCTGTGCCGGTTCCAGCGTGCTGTTCAGGTAGACAGTCAGGGCATCGTCCAGCTTGGCCTGTGCCTTTTCGGCGGCCTGCGCGGCGGCGCGGGGGGACTTGTCCGGCCCGGTCAGCGCCTGCTGACGGCTGCGGGAGAGCGGCTCCACCAGCGGGTGGGCGGCAAAGAAGCTCTCTGCGGCCTGTGCGCTCTTTTCGGCGGTATCCACCGCCTTTTGCTGCTCCGTCTCACAGGAGGAGATCTGTTTTTCGCACACGCGCAGGTCACCGCCGGTCTGCTCCACGGCAGTGCGGGCGGCTTCCCATGCGGCTTCGCGCACCTCTTCCTCCTTATACAGCTGCTGCAAAAGCGGGTTCTCGCGGCACTCGGCCAGCTTTGCGGCCTGCTTGTCCACCGCCGCGCGGGCGGCGGTCAGGGCGGCGCGGGCATCCCACAAAGCGGCAAGTTCTTCCAGCGTTGTGCCGCGCAAAAGGGTCTGGTACTGGCTGTATGCGGCTTTCAGGTTCTGCTCCGCCTGTGCGGCGGCGCGCACCTCTTCAGCAAGGGCGTTCATCTCCCCTGCCAGTGCCCCGGCGCGGGCGCGGCGGGCTTCCAAGCCGATATAGCGCTGCGGGGTGCGCAGACGCTCCAACCGGAAGGGGTGGTGGCGCAAAAGATCCCGGGTGGCGCTGTCGAGATAGTTTTCCAGCGTGTCGGGGGTGTCGCAGCAGACGATGCGGCGCAGGATGGTGTCTGCGTACTGCGCGGCCAGCGGGTTTTCGCTGGTGACCTGTGCCGCCAGACTGTCGGCGGGGGCGGTGTCGGCGCGGCGATTGGCCTTGCGCAGACCCGGGGTGTCCAGCAGGCTGATGGGGCCAACCTTATCCTTCAGCGCCACAAAGGCGCTCTTTGCGGCGGCGTAGTGGGCGGGCGGCACAAGGATATCAAAGCGGCGGTCGCCCAGACAGGCTTCCACGCAGTCCTGCCAGCTCTCGTCCTCCACGTTCAGCAGCTCGCAGAAGATGCGGGCGTCCGGCTCCATGCCCCGGCTTTTCAGCTCGGCATTCACGGCGTCCCGCACCCGGGTGGCGGCGTCCCCGTGGGGGTACACCCATTTGCCACCGGATACGGCATCCAGCTCGGCGCGTTTCTCGGTCTGCTGCCGCTGCAGGGCGGCGGTGTGCTGCCGGGCGGCAAAATAGGCTTCTTCCAGCGGCTTTTCCTGTGCGGTCAGCCAGTCGGTCAGGGCGGGCAGGGTGTCAGGGGTCAGGTCTGCCAGCTTCTGCCCGGCGGCAAAACCGCTGCGGCGCAGCACCGCCAGCAGATTGCCGGTCTTTTCGGCGGCCTTTTCAGCGATGTCGGCGCGGCGGGCGGCGGCATCCAATGCGGTCTGCCGGTGCGCCAGCTCCTCGCTGAGGGCGTCCAGTGCGCGGCCCTCGCCGCTGGCGCCGGCGGCGCTGTGGGCGGTCAGGTAGGCGCGGCGGGCTTCCGCTTCGGCGGTCTTGGCTTCGGCGTAGCGGGTGCGCAGCGTTTCCTGCTGGCGGCGTCCGGCGTCTACCCGCTCCTGCCAGACGGCCTTTTCCCCGGCATCGGCAGCAGCCCGCGCCAGCAGGGCGGCGCCCCGGTTCACAAGAGCTTCGGTCTGTTTTTCGGTGGCTTCGCGGCCATAGCGCACGATCTCGTCCAGCGCATCGGCGCGGGTCTGGGCTTCCGCAAGCACGGCGTGCAGGTTTTCCAGCTCTAAGCGGTCACCCTGCAAGGCTTCCAAGTCCAGCTCCGGCTGCGGGAGGATGTACTGGTACAGAAACTCCCGGAAGTTCGGGATCTCGTCCATGCTGGTGCCCATCTGGAACACCTCGTTGAACTTTTTACCCAGCGGGCTGGCTGCACGTCCAATGCCCAATGCGCGGCAGATGCGGTCCCGCGCTTCGCTGGGGCTGCGGGTATAAGAAAGCCGCCCTTCGGCGGGCTTGAAGTCCTCCTTGGCGCTGGGCGCACCGGTGCGCGGGTCGATGAAGGGCAGCTGCTCCAGCGTGATGCCGTCCTCGGAGATATACCATGTCTGGTCGCCGGGGTGCAGCTCCTGCATGGGGCCTTCGGACTCCACCCGCACTGCGATGACAAAGCTGGTGTGCTTGACGCTGTCCCAGAACTCTGCCCCGATATACGCCACGGTATGCCCCGGGCGGCGGTAGGCGTTTTCGCCGCGCTGCTTGGCGTGGACAGAGCCTTGCAGGGTGCGTCCGCTCTTTTTATTGCCCAGCGCATTGAAGTTGCGGTTGGTGGTCAGGCAGTAGCGGATGGCGTCCAGAATGGTGGTCTTGCCCACGGCGTTCACGCCGATCATATAGGTCAGACGGGCGCAGTCGAAGGTGGTATTTTCAAAGTTGTGCCAGTTGATAAGTTTCAGGCGTTTGAGTTCGATCATGCTTCACCCTCCCCTGCTTCCATGTCTGCGCCCTCCGGGCGCTCGTACAGGCCAAGCTCGGTGCGGGTGCGGGCGCTCTCGGCGGCGGCATCCGCAAGGTCAGCGTCCGGCAGCGCCAGCAGCACCGTGGGGAACACCTCGATGCGGCTGTCCAGCCCGGACAGCCGTCCCACCGGACGCGCCAGATTGTACCGGCGCAGGGTGCGCATGAGCTTTTCCAGCGTTTGCTGATCCAGCTTGCGGGGCAGGTTCATCTTTTGCAATTCGGCCTGTACTTCTTCCACGGTCACCAGCACCTCGTCCGCGCTGGCGGCAAGGCTTTCCCGCTTTTGCAGGTACAAAAGCCGCAGCACCAGCAGCAAAATGCTCTCGTACTTGAGCAGCCGTGCCTGACTGCCCTCGTGCTCGTTGACCAGCGCCGCCGCCTGCATGGGTGCGGGGTACAAAAGCACCGCGTAGCCCAGCGGTTTGAACACCGCCCGCACCTCGTTGAGGTGATCCTGAATATACAGATATTTTGCCCGCTGTTCCTCTACGCAGCCCAGCACAAAGCAGTGGTTGAGCAGATAGTTTGCGGTTTCTTCCAGCAGATCAATGGTTGCCATCCGTGTTTACCTCCTTGCGGCGGGTCAGGACAAAATCCTGAAACCGGAAGCCGCCGCGCTCCACCCAGTTTCCGGTCATGGTGATATCATACTCCCGGTGCGGCGACTGGGAATAGGTGTGCAGGCCGATGATGCCTGTAAAATCGTTCGGGTATTCCTCCACAAGGGTGGAGGCGTTCACCTGCCCGCGGGCGGCCAGTGCCTGCCGCGCCAGCAGCGCCACGTTTTCCTCGGTGACGGCAAGGCGGGCGTAGTCCAGCAGAAGCTGCTGCTCCTGCCGCAGCCGGTCGGGGTCAAGGGGCTCGGTGCGCACCGGGGCAAGAGGTGCTTCGGTGCGGGGCGCGGCGGGGGGATACAGCGGCTTTGCGCCGAACACTGCCGCCGGGTACAGGTGCAGCCGCGCTGCCACCGGACCATCGTCCGGCTCAAACAGCTGCTCCGGGCTGCGGATCTCCTCCGCATAGCGGCGCAGCAGGGCGGTGACACTGCCCTGCGCCGAGCGGTCGCTGAGCAGCAAAAACTGTGCCCGCTGCACCGCCCGCTTGCGGTAGCGGATGTGGCTGGCGTCAATTTCCTTCATCAGGGTGCTCATCTCCTCCAGCGCGTCCCGCTGCTGCTGGATGAGAGCACGCACCCGGGGTGCCGCCTCGCCGGGGGCGCAGTGCTCCACCCGGGCGTAATCCAGCGCTAAGCGCGGCAACTGGTTCTGCTCGCAGTCGTCCAGCTCTTCTTCCAGATAGGCGCGATAATTGAACAGGTTATCGCTGGTTTTAAAGCGATGGTACGCTGCTGCCACCACCTTTTCCTCGTACTGGTCGAACAGTTCCAGCACCTCCTGCGGGGTGCGGTTATGGGTCAGGCGGTCGATATAATGCCCGATGGAAGCGTTGAGGGCGCGCAGAGACTTGTTCAACGTCTCAAGGTCTGCCGCCACCTCCCGCAGCACGTTCTCGTAGGGGCTTTTTTCCTGCCCGATGCTGCCCAGCAGCTGCCACGCCTTGTACAGCTTGCCGGTGTAGGTGACCACCCGGGGGTTCAATATCTCTTCCAGCGCGTCCAGCAGCGGGGTGACTTCCGGCATAAAGGCAAAGGTGGGCTCACTCTCATAACTGCCGGGCTGCTCCTCCAGCCAGCCGGTGCGGCGCAGACGCAGCAAAAAGCCCACCGCCAGCGTGTGGGGGTCGCGGGTGGGCTGCTCGTCCTCATCGCCCGCACCGTCGGCGTCCAGCGCCAGCGGCTTTGCCAGCGCGGCAAAATAATCCTCGGCGCGGGAGACGGCCTCGGCGCGGGAAATGCTGTAATCTGCCGTATGGCGGCACTCCTCCCAGAGCAGCAGCAAAAGCTCTGCATAAAACGCCCGGTTGGGCCCCGCCAGCGGGCGGAACAGCCGTGGGCTGACCAGTTCAAACAGCTGCATGGAAACGTCCTTTCTGTGTGAGTTCGATACCCTTTTATTGTACCACAGCGGGCGGGGTTTGTCACAAAAAGGCGAAAAAAAGCCCCGGGGAGCGGGGTGCTCCTCGGGGCGGGGTGCAATTACTGTGCAGCGGCGTTGGTCAGCTCAAAGCCGATGGCAACATAGGTCTTGCCGCCAATGGTCCATGCGCCGACACCCAGCGCGGTAAGCTCCAGCGTTATGCCGTTTTTCTTTGCGTTGGCAATCTCCTCGTTCACGGTGCGGAGCAGAGCTCGAACATTGGTAGAGTTCGCTTTGATGGCTGCGGTTTTGGCGGCCTCGTAGAAAAGCGGCACATAACCTTTTCCGGTGTCTTTTTTCAGTTCCCAGCAAAGCATCACCTGCCGCACCACGGTCTTTCCGTCGCCCTTTGTTTTCCAGAGCGTCTCACCGGTCAGGCTGTCCGCGCCGTGTTTCTCCTCGATGTGCTCGATGGCCAGCCTCTTGATGTCGGCATCGTTTTCAAAGCTCGTCCCGAATGTCTTATTCAGCGCGTCAAGGTAGGCGCTTTCCACCTTGGGATCAAACTCGGGGTTGCCGGGGTCGCTGTCGCTGCAGGCGGTGAACAGTGCCAGTGCCATGATACCGGCCAGAAGAACAGCCGCAAGACGCTTGATCTTTTTCATGCAATGCTCCTTTTATAAAATGCAGGGGGCCCATGCGGATGCACAGGGCATTCTGTTTTCATTTTACAGCAGCACGGCGGCGTTCGTCAATGGCAAGTGTGCCTGTTTTTTGCCGGGATTTTTGGGCAGAGCGCAAAAAAGCCCCGGAGGGCGGGTGCTCTCCGGGGAAACATTGTGTGATCACTTCTTGTTGGGGTTCTTGACCTTGAACGCAATTGCCATGTAGCTCTGCTTGGTCTTGGGGTCGCTCTTAACAACAACGCCAATGTCCGTCCAAGTGCCGTTCTGGTTAATGTTGACATCCGCATCGGTCTTGACCTTCTTCGAGATCTCATCCAGAATAACACCCAGCAACGTGTCATTATAGGAGAAGTTCGCCGCTACGAGAACCGTCAGATACTCTTTGTCCTTACCCTTTACTTTGCCGTCAAGAACGAATCTATAGCCACCGATACCGCCAGATACAGTGAGTTTTTCGTCCAAGAACTTTTCTGCTTCATCTTTCAATTCTTTGTTATTAGCTACGCTGGTGCTGTACTTGCTCAGAACCTTAGCCTCGGCATCCTTATCCTCTTTCAGATTGCTGCCGGTGTTGCCGCCACCGGTACAGGCGGTGAGCATCACCATAGCCATTGCGCCTGCAAGCAGCAGAGCGACGATCTTTGACAGTTTCTTCATAGGGGTATCCCTCCAATCAGCGTTTTTTGTGGATATGTTTCTTTTTTCTCGAAAGGCTTTCGCAACCATCGTTGCCTTTCTGCCCTGATTATATCCGACACTTGACGGTTTTGTCAATCGGGAATATCGCTAAACTTCCTGAAGCAGTTTCGTGAAAATGATGAAAACAAGCGGGATTTGTTGCAGTTCTGATATATTCTGGAATAAAGTCTGTCTACAATTCACAGAATCATCTTTTCCCTGCCCCGGCGGCGCGGTTTTGCCGGGTGCGGGAGCACTTAAATTTGGACATATGTTGTGTTGGCAAGCGTTAACTTTCTTGAAAAGGGTTCGCCCTCTCAGGCGCTCCCGCGCCAGCTCTCCCAAAGGGAGAGCCAAGCCGTAAAGTTCAGTGCTAAAGTATTAGGCGCAAAGAGAAACTTCCCGGCAGTGCACTTGGCTCTCCCTTTGGGAGAGCTGGCAAAGCCGCAGGCTTTGACTGAGAGGGCGCACTATTTTCCCCATTATTTTGCCTTTTTACACATTTTCACCACGTTTTGGTGGTAAAATCATGTCCAGATTGAAACGAACTTGGAGGAAGTACCCATGCAACACTGTCCCGCCCGCGCGGCACAGCGGCTGGCGGCGGCAGTTCTGGCGCTGGTTTTGCTGCTGTGCGCCTTTTTGCCCCGTGCCCACGCCGCCGAACTGAAAGAGAAAAACGGCATCCGGCTGCTCAGCTTCGACACCAGCCACATTCTTTCCATCGGCAACCAGACCTCCGGCAAGTGCAGCCTGTACGCACTGCGCTACGCCCGCACCATTCTGGACGGCAAGGTGTGCTCCGGCAGCGGGATGTGGTCGAACGGTGCGGTGTGGTCGGCCGCAGGCTACACCGGGTACTCCGGCACCCGCGCCGAGTGCCTGAAAAAGCTGTACAGCGAGCTTTCCGCCGGGCATCCGGTGATCGTGCACCTGAAAAACACCACGGTGAGCGGGGTAAAGCGCCACACGAACCGCACCTCTACTTATGAATACCACCTGACTTCCTCCGGCTGGAGCGAGGTGAACTACCCCCACATTGCCACCAGCAGCACCTACGGGCACTGGGTATGTGTGGCGGGCATCTCCCCCACCGCCGACCCGGAAAACCTGACCGAGAGCGATTTCTACGCCCTCGACCCCGCCCGGGTAACGGCAAATGGACGGCTTGCCGTCACCCGTCTGCTGGATCATACCCTGTGGGTGGAGAACTCCCCCCTCAAGGTGCTGGGGTAAAAATATAATATGATAAAACAGAGCGCCTGACACCGCGGTGTCAGGCGCTCTGTTTCTGTTCAGTTCCTTTTAATATCCCTTCACCGAGAAGCCGCGCTCCCACGGGTCGGGCGGGATATTCTTGCTGCGGATGCCGGTGATTCGGATATAGTCGCTTTTCTGGATCATGGCAAACAGGGACATGAATTTATCCGGGTCGCCCTGCACCTCCAGCGTTACACTGCCATCGTCCTCGTTCTGCACCCAGCCGGTCAGGTCAAGGGTCTGCGCGGCGTACCGCGCACGATAGCGGAAACCCACTCCCTGCACCTGCCCGGTGATGGTGTAGCGCCGCCGCTCCGTGCCTTCCGGCAGTGCGGGCGGGGTGCGATCCTTTTTGGAAAGAAAATCAAACACGGCAGTGTCCCTTTACAGCTCCTGATAAGCGGTCATCAGGGCGGGAATGAACTGCTTTTTGCGGCTCACCACGCCCGGCAGCGTCCAGCTGGCATCGGCGGCGGGCTGGGTGTCGAAGCCATCCGTCAGCACCTCGGCGGCGTAGCGCCCGTTGCAGATGACCACGCTCTCCTCCTTGGGCACGTCTGTCAGCAGCATATAGATATCCTCCACGTTCTGCTTGTTGCGTGCTTCCTCGAGATAGGGCTTCAGCAGCGCCTCGGCGGCGGTCAGGTTCTTGCGGGTCATATAGCTGCCCTGCGCCACACCAAAGCGGATATCGCCGCACATGAACACCTTGAAGTCCTGCAAGAACACTTCCTCGGCGGTCTTGCCGTCCAGCTTTTCGCCGGCTTCGAACATCTCGTTGGCAAACTCGTTGATGTCCACCCCGGCGATCTTTGCCAGACGGTTGGCGGCGTTCACGTCGATGGGGGTGCAGGTGGGGCTGCGGAACACCAGCGTATCCGAAAGGATGGCAGCCAGCAGCAGACCGGCGGTCTTTTGCGGGATGGTCACGCCGTTTTCGTCGTACATCTGGGTGACGATGGTGGCGGTGCAGCCCACCGGCTGGTTGCGGAAGTACACCGGGCCGCTGGTCTCCAGACTGCCGATGCGGTGGTGGTCGATGATCTC
>PPYE01433485.1_pt1 | contig 12747 bp, 10 predicted proteins | sample 1559881 | NCBI WGS metagenome assembly PPYE01 (sample SAMN08240022, study PRJNA423297) | Human gut metagenome, whole genome shotgun sequencing project.
CCCCCAAGGCCTACATGTTCAACGTCCCCTATGAGTATTACGAGAAGTACGCCGTGCGCCGCTACGGCTTCCACGGCACTTCCCACCGCTATGTGAGCCACCGCTGCGCCCAGCTTATGGGCCAGGATATCAAGGACCTGAAGATGATCACCTGCCACCTGGGCAACGGCTCCTCCATCACCGCCATTGACGGCGGCAAGGTCATCGACACCAGCATGGGCCTGACCCCCCTGGATGGCTTTATGATGGGCAGCCGCACCGGCACCCTGGACCCCTCTGTGGTCACTTTCATCATGGAGAAGGAGCACCTGACCCCCTCTGAGATGGACCAGATCCTCAACAAGAAGTCCGGTCTGCTGGGCATCTCTGGGGTTTCCAGCGATGACCGCGACGTGACCAAGGCCGCTGCCGAGGGCAACGAGCGCGCCAAGCTGGCCCACGAGATTCTGGAGTACCAGATTTCCAAGTTCATCGGCGGCTATATGGTGGCCCTGGGCGGCTGTGACGCCATTGTCTTCACTGCCGGTGTGGGCGAGAACCAGTCCCATCACCGCCAGGTGGTGGGGGATTACCTGAAGTTCCTGGGCGTGAAGATTGATCCCCAGCGGAACGAGGAGATGGTTCTGGGCAAAGAGGGCCTGATCTCCACTGACGATTCCCCCATCAAAGTGTATGTCATCCCCACCAACGAGGAGCTGGTCATCGCGCGGGATACCAAGGCTCTGGTGGAAAAAATGTAAGGAATCCCGCTGGAAACGGGTGATAAGCAAAGCCTCCGGCTTCTGTGCCGGAGGCTTTTTTGGGCGCCAATTTCCGGCAATTTGTGAATTTTAGGCCCTAAAGGTTGCAAGTTTGTAATCTTTTCGCTATAATAAAAGTCAATCTTTTCTCAACGGATAAAACTACCTTTGTGATTTTAGGGAGGTCCAACGTGATAAAAACGGGAAACAGAACGATGATCACATGGGTGGCACTGCTTTTGGCGCTGCTGCTCCTATTGCCTGCTCCGAAAACACTGGCGGCGGAACTCAGCTCCGTGCCGGAAAGCTCCGCCGCAGGCGAGATCTCCTCTCAGCCAGAGGATTCCACTGCGGAGGAGAGCTCTTCCCAGGCAGAGAGTTCCTCTCAGGTGGAGGGATCCTCTCAAGCTTCTGGGGAGTCCAGCGCTTCCGAGGAAGAGCCCGCTTCGGAGAGCGCGTCCTCGGAAGAGAGCTCTCTTCCTTCAGAGTCCTCCCAGGAGGAAGGGGAAGAGGCTTCCCAGCAGGAGTCCAGCAGCCTGGAGGATTCAGAGGAGGATACCTTTGCCGCCTACCCCTTGCTGGTGACCGGCGGCCATGCGGCGTACATGCATGGGGAAACCGGCGCCATGTTCTACCCCAGCCGGGCCATGACCCGGGCGGAGATGGCCGCTATGCTTTACAACCTGCTGGCGGCAAAGCCGCCTGTCACAGAGAGCAACTTTGAAGATGTGGATTCGGGGGACTGGTACTACACCGCTGTGAACGCCCTGGCAGAAGCGGGCATTCTCAGCGGCTATGGAGACGGCACCTTCCGCCCCGGCGACACGGTTTCCCGGGCGGAATTTGTGGCGGCCCTGTGCCAGTGCTTCCAAATGGAGGCGGGCAGTTCCAGCTTTTCCGACGTAGAGGGCCACTGGGCCCAGAAATATATCGAGGCGGCCACCTCCGCTGGATGGCTCAGCGGGTTTGAGGACGGCACCTTCCGTCCTGATGCGGATATTCAGCGCTGCCAGGTCACGCCGATTATGAACAAGGCCCTGGAGCGCACCGGCGACGGCTTTGCCGCCGACCGCAACACCCAGGAGTTTCTGGACGTGCCCACGGGCCACTGGGCCTTCCTGCACATTGCCGAGGCAGCCGACCCTGTGGAGGATGAAGGCGGCGGGGATGATCCCAGTGTGGATCCCCCCGGAGGCTCGGACTTCGAGGTGGGCCAGACCGTGCGGGTCACCGCCACAGACGGCCTGCGGCTGCGGGAGGGCCCCGGCACCAACTATGATTCGATCACAGTGCTGGCGACAGGGACGCTGCTCACGGTGACCAGCGTAGCCAGCAATGGCTGGCTGGGGGTGGAGACCTCCGGCGGGCAGGCTGGATTTGTCAGCTCGGAATATGTGGCGGTTCACACAGGGGGCGGCGGCACCGCTGAGGGTGCGGCGCTGAGTACTTACAGTTTGACCCTGTGCCAGTATCAGAGCGCCCTGCTCAACGGCTCGGTGGAGTCCAACCTCTCCGCCATGCGGTGGGACAGCAGCAATTCCTCCGTGGCCTATGTGGGATACACCGTCCCCTATGGCGATAACGTGGAGAGCGCCGTCATCTACGGGGCCAATCCCGGCACCGCCACCATCACCTTTACTGACGACGCGGGGGCCACTGCCACCTGCCAGGTCACGGTCACTGCGGCAGAGGATGTGCGCTCCGCCTACGCGGAAGGGAACATTGTGGCCCGCAACACCGACTTCGATCTGGTGGCCATCACCGATACCAGCAAGACAGAGGTCCGCTTTGAGATCGTCAGCGGCAGCCCTGCTACCGGCGCTTATACCACCACCAGCTATGAGGAGGAGAGCCAAGTTTCCTCCTACGGCCTGCCCACCAACAATGTGCATGTCTTCCGCCGCACGGTGCAGTTTACCGCCGCGGGCACCTACACGGTGCGGGCTTATTCCCGCTCTTCTTCCTCTGCCAGCTGGTCCTCGGACTACTACGAGTTCACCGTGCAGGTCACTTCCACCAATGTGAGCGCCACCACCGCTACGGATGACGTTCGCCGCGCCAGCGGGGAAATCATCACCGTGCTGGGAGACTTTGAGGGCTTTGTTCCGGAGATTGAGGCAGACCCCCTGGTGGCGGGCAGCCCCACGGTGGGCTATGGCCTGGTCATCCGGCCCAACGGCACGTTCTACAACAACATGACCCGGGATGAGGCCTACGCCCTGCTGGTGAACACTGTAAACAAGGAAAGCTATGCCAGCGCGGTGGAGAGTTACCGGGCCAGCCACAACATTAAGATGAGCCAGGCCCAGTTCGATGCCCTCACCAGCTTCGTGTACAACCACGGCCCCGGGGTGCTGTCCACCCAGTATGGGTACATGACTGTGCTGCTCAACGCAGTGGACCCCTCGGATATTGACAATGGCGCGGTGTCGGGCACAATCAACAACACAGATGTGGACTTGGACGCTGTGCCGGTGTATTCCACGCCGGGTGGTTCCTCCCGCACTGCCACTTTGGGTTATGGGGTTACAGTCTCGGTCACAGACTACGAAGTGTACCGCAGCAGCACCCAGCAGGAAGTTTGGTACTATGTGACGGCGGGTTCCGTCAAGGGATGGATCTCTGCGGGCTATGTGAAGCTCTCTGGCAGCCGCCAGTGCGACCTGACCTATGTGGATTCCACGGTGCTGGCCAACAACTTCCTCCAGTGGAACACAGGGGGGATTGAAGGATTGGTGAACCGCCGCATCGCGGAGTGCAATATTTTCTTCTTTGGCGATTACGAGAAGGCCATGAAGGCAAGCGGATATTGGGGCGTGAACTATTACGGCTACCACTTCCCCGATGACATCGCGTATCTGGACAGCAACCAGTGAGCTTAAAAAAAGAGGCCGCCCCTCCCACGCTGGGAGAGGGCGGCCTTTGGCATATCACTTGTTCATCCAATACTTCCGGTCCAGGGTGCGGTACTGCACCGCCTCCGCCGCGTGGGCCGTGTCAATCTTCTCGCTGCCCTCCAGGTCGGCGATGGTGCGGGCCACCTTCAGCACCCGGCCATAGGTCCGGGCGGAGAAGCCGAAGCTGTCAAAGGCACGGCGCAGCAGCTGGGAAGCGGCCTGGGTGGTCTGGCACATCTCCTGCAAGTCCCCGGCGGGGATGTCCGCGTTGCAGGCGTAGGGCTTGCCCTCAAAGCGCTGATTCTGGCGCTGCCGGGCGGCGTTGACCCGCTGGCGGATCTGGGAGGATGGTTCTTCCTTCCTGGTGGAGGAGAGCTCCTCAAAGGGCACGGCGGGCACTTCGATGTGCAGGTCGATGCGGTCTAACAGAGGGCCAGAGACCTTTCCCAAATAGCGTTCCACCGCATGGGGAGAACACAGGCATGGATGGGTGGGGTGCCCAAAGTATCCACAGGGGCAGGGGTTCATGGCAGCCACCAGCATGAACCGGCAGGGATAGGAAGTGGTGCCTCCCACTCGGGAAATGGTCACCGTGCCATCCTCCATGGGCTGGCGAAGCACCTCCATAGAAGCCCGGGCAAATTCGGGCAGCTCGTCCAGGAACAGCACCCCGTTGTGGGCCAGAGAGACCTCCCCTGGCTGGGGCGTGGGGCCGCCCCCTGCCAGCCCGGCGGTGGAAATGGTGTGGTGGGGCGAGCGGAAGGGCCGGGTCCGGATCAGGGAGACTCCCGGCGGCAGTTTTCCCCGGATGGAGTGGATCTTGGTGGTCTCCAGCGCCTCTTCAAATGTCATCTCTGGCAGAATGGAGGGCAGGCGCTTGGCCAGCATGCTCTTGCCGGAGCCCGGCGGGCCGATGAGCAGCACGTTGTGGCTGCCGCTGGCAGCGATCTCCAATGCGCGCTTGGCCTCGGGCTGCCCCTTTACATCGGCAAAATCCAGGGGCTCTGGGAAGGCGGCGTCCCCATACTGGGGCACGGCCGGAGAGAGCTCCAGCATGCCCCGCAGATAGGCAAACAGCTGGGGGATATCCCGAATGCCATACACCTCCAGCCCCTGAATAACCGCACCCTCCCCGGCGTTTTCCGCCGGGACAAACAGCCGCTTAAACCCAGCCTCCCGGGCCTTGTCGGCCATGGGCAGCACGCCCCGAATGGGCCGCAGCTCCCCAGAGAGGGAAAGCTCCCCCAGGAAGACGGCGTCCTCCGTGTGGCAAGAAAGCTGCCGGGAGGCTTTGAGCAGAGAGACCAGCAGGGGCAAGTCGTAGATGGGGCCCTCTTTCTTCTTGTCGGCAGGGGCCAAGTTCATGGTGATGCGGCTGACGGGAAAGTCAAAGCCGCAGTTCTTCAGGGCAGAGCGCACCCGGTCCCGGGATTCCTTCACCGCCGCGTCAGGCAGGCCCACCAGCTCGAAGGCGGGCAGCCCTTGGGAGAGGTCCGCTTCCACTTCTACAGGAAATGCCTCCATGCCATAAAGGCCCATGCTGTATATTTTCGACACCATCCCCACACACCGTCCTTCCTCGGAAATGCTGGTTTCATTATACGACAGCTTTGCCGGGAATACAACGCGCTGTTGAAAAATGCTGCCCAATTTTGCGGAAGGAAAGAAGAACTTGACGAAACCGTCCTTCATGGGATATGATAGGGGCAGGAAAACACAGGGAAAAGGGGTGCGGCATGGAGCTTCAGCAGTGCAGCGATGTCCAGCTGGCCACCCTGGTGCGCCAAGGCCAGGGCGAGGCCTTTGCGGAGCTTTCTGCCCGTTACCTGGGGCTTGTCCGGGGGAAGGCCAGGCTCTTCGAGGGTGCCGCGGCCCCGGAAAAGGAAGACCTGTGGCAGGAGGGGCTTTTGGGGCTGTATGTGGCCGCCATTTCCTTCCGGCAGGAGGGAGGGGCTTCTTTTCCCACCTATGCCGGCGTGTGCGTTTACAACCGCATGGCCAGCGCTGTGCGCAGGCACGCCAGCGGCGGGAACCGCACTCTCAACGAGTCCGTCCCCTTGGAGGAGGACCGCCCTGCCCCTTCCCGGGAAAGCCCGGAGTCCCTTTTGGAACTGCGGGAGGAATTCCGCGCCCTCTGCCGCAAGATGAACGTGGCCCTTTCCCCGGCGGAGCGCCGGGCGTTAAAGCTGTACCTGGGCGGCTGCTGCCGGGAGGAGGCTGCCCGGCAGGCGGGGGTTTCCCTGCGGGCCTATGACAACGCGTTGTACCGGGCCCGGGAAAAGCTGCGGCGGCCTTAGCGCATACATGCCCTGCCGCGCGGGGGTGGGCTTCCCACCGGGCCGGTGCGACTCCGTCCCAGGGCGTATCACTGAACAACAAAGCGAGGTAAAAAGAGATGTACGAAGACAAGACGCTGGTCTGCAAGGAATGTGGCAAGGAATTTGTATTCACCGCCGGAGAGCAGGAGTTCTACGCCGAAAAGGGCTTTGTGAACGAGCCCCAGCGCTGCCGGGACTGCCGCCAGGCCCGCAAAAACGCCGCCCATCCCCAGCGGGAGATGTACACCGCAGTGTGCGCCGCCTGCGGCAAAGAGGCGCGGGTGCCCTTCCAGCCCCGGGAGGACCGGCCTGTCTATTGCAGCGAATGTTTTGCCCGGATGAAGGAAGAGCAGGCCTAAAGCGGCCGTTTTCCACAAAAGCAGAGCGTCCCGCCCCAGCGGCGGGGCGTTCTTTTTTGTCATTTTTGTATTGCGGAGCGGCCAAAAGGGTATTATAATAATAACACAAACCAAAATATTATGAAAACGGAGGAATCTACCAATGGCTTCCATTACAAAAGATACCATTATCGGTGAAATTCTGGACATGGATCAGACCACGGCGCCTTTCTTCCTGGAGATGGGCATGCATTGCCTGGGCTGCCCCTCTTCGCGCGGGGAGACAGTGGAGCAGGCCTGCATGGTCCACGGCGTGGACGCGGATGAGCTGGTCCAAAAGCTCAACGAGCATTTGGCGAACAAGTGAGAATAGCGAAAGCCACTGCCGCGCGACACCTTCTGCCGGGCGGCAGTATTTTTTCTAGGGGGTGGTCTTGATGCGGCCGCTGTTTCAGCTGGGGCCCAGGCTGGCTCTGTGCGCCGCCCTGGTGCGGCAGGGGAGCTCCCTGTGTGATGTGGGCACCGATCACGCCTATTTGCCCATTTGGCTTCTCAAAACGGGAAAAATCTCCCGGGCCCTGGCCTGTGATATCAACCCCGGCCCCTTGGAGGCTGCCCGCCGGGATGGGGAGAAGTACGGCGTGGGGGAGGAGCTCTCCTTCCGTTTGTCTGATGGGCTGCGGGCCGTTTCCCCACAGGAGGCGGAGGACACTGTCATCGCGGGTATGGGGGGCGAGCTGATTCTGCGCATCGTGCTGGAGACGCCTTGGCTGCGGGATTCATCCAAGCGCCTGGTGCTCCAGCCCATGAGCTCCGTGCCACAGCTGCGCCGGGGCCTGGCCCAAGGAGGGTTTGCCGTCCTGGAAGAGGAGGCTGTGGTGGACGGGGGCAAGGTCTATTCCGCCTTTGCGGCCCAATACCGGGGCGCTCCTCTGGAGGAAGGTCCCCTGTACCCCTATGTGGGAAAGCTCCGCCCGGGGGCGCCCCATGTGGAGCGGTACGCTCAAAAGGTGCTGCGGGAGCTTTCTGCCCAGCGCCAGGGGGCCCTGCACACGGGCCGGGAGGCAGAGGCCGCCCGCCTGGAGAAGCTCCTGGCACAGATTCAAACGGCATATCTGCCCCAGGCTTGAGCCTCTCCTTTGAGAAGGGGAACAGGGTGCGGTCCCACACTTCTCAAATGGAAAAGGAGAACCTACTTATGGCAAGGATTTGTGACATCTACGACATCATCGACGCGGTGGCGCCCTTTTCCACCGCCTTGGATTTTGACAATTCCGGACTGCTGGTGGGGGATGGCAACACCGTGGTGACGCGGGCCCTGCTGGCACTGGACATCACTCCCGCTGTGGTGGAGGAGGCCGCTTCCATGAACGCCAACTTGATCCTCGCCCACCATCCGGTGATCTTCCATCCCCTGAAAGCGCTGGGCCCCCAAGACGTGGCCTATCAGCTGGCCAGCCGGGGCATTGCCGCCCTGTGCTGCCACACCAACCTGGACCTTTCCCCCATCTGCGGGGTGAACGTGGCCCTGGGCAGCAAGCTGGGGCTGCGCAGCGTCCGGCGGGAGGATGTGTTCGGGGAGGAGTGCGTGCTCTACTCCGGAGAGCTGGAAGAGGCCCTGGAGCCAGAGGCTTTCGCGGCTTTGGTAAAGGAGAAGCTCTCCGCCCCGGCGGTGAAGTTCTGCCCCGGGGACCGGCTGGTGCAGCGTGTGTTTTTCTGCAGCGGTGCCGGCGGGGAGAATGTCCGCCTGGCGGCCTGCCGGGGGGCGGACGCCTACCTCACCGGGGAGATGAAGCACCACGAACAGCTGGAGGCCGCCCGCTCCCGGCTGACCTGCGTGGCTGCGGGCCACTATGAGACCGAGCGGGTTTTTGGAGAGTTTTTGGCCTCCTATTTGAAAAAACGGGTGCCGGATACGGCTTTCCTGCTTTCCCAGGCGGACCAGCCCCCTCTGCGGGCCCTGTAATACATATTTCAGAAAGGACAACCATACCTATGGCATTGGACGGCGCGTTTTTAAGACATATCAAGCAGGAGCTGGAGGGCAGCCTGCTGGGGGCCCGGGTGGACAAAGTCCACCAGCCCAACCGGGAGGAGCTGCTCATCGCGTTCCGCACTCGGGAGGCGGCGTATAAGGTGCTGTTCTCCGCCCGGGCCAACTCTGCCCGGGTGCACTTCACCGCCATCCCTCTGGAAAACCCCAAGCAGCCGCCCATGCTGTGCATGCTGCTGCGGAAGAAGCTTCAGGGAGCCCGGCTTACGGCCATCCGCCAGCCGGAGTTGGAGCGCTTGCTCCACTTCGACTTCGACGCCATTAACGAGCTGGGGGACCACGTCACCCTCACCTTGACCATGGAGGTGATGGGCCGGTACAGCAACATCATTCTCTCCGACGAGAACGGCAAGATTATCGACGCCCTCAAGCGGGTGGACGCGGAAATGTCCTCTCAGCGGCTGGTGCTGCCGGGGCTTTCCTACCGGCTGCCCCCTCCCCAGGACAAGCTGTGCCCTCTGTCCGCCACCTCCCAGCAGGTGGTGGAGGCCCTAAAGGCCCTGCCCCGGGATATGGAGCTCTCCAAGGGGTATCTATCCGTGTTGCAGGGGCTTTCCCCCATTGTCTGCCGGGAGCTGGCCCATCAGGTGGGCCGGGGCAGGGAGCTGACGGTGAAAACCTTGGACGAAGAGCAGCTTTTCCGGGCGGGATTCTTCTTCCAGCAGCTGAAGGAAACCATCCAGCAGGCCTCCGGCCGGCCCTACATGGCGGTCAGTCCCCAGGGCAAGCCCATGGATTTCGCCTTCATGGACATCCACCAATACGGCTCCTCCGCCGTGGTGAAGGAGGGGGAGAGCTTCTCCGCCCTGTTGGATGACTTTTACCGGGAGCGGGATAAGCAGGAGCGCATGCGGGTGCGGGAGCAGGACCTGCTGCGGCTGCTGTCCACTCATTCAGAGCGGCTGTCCCGGAAGATTGGCCTCCAGCGGGGAGAGCTGGAGCAGTGCGCCGGGCGGGATTCCCTGCGGGTGGCGGGGGACCTGGTCAGCGCCCATATGTACCAGTTGGAGAAGGGCCAGGAGTGGGTGGACCTGCCCAACTTTTACGAGGAGGGCAGCCCCCTGGTGCACATCAAACTGGACCCAGCCCTGACCCCCTCTCAGAACGCCCAGAAATACTACAAGGAATACCGCAAGGCCAAGACCGCCGAGGAAAAGCTCACCGAGCAGATCGACCTGGCGGGCAAGGAGCTGGAGTACTTAGAGAGCGTGTTGGACGCCCTGGCCCGGGCCGAGACCGAGCGGGACCTTTCGGAGATCCGGGCGGAGCTGCAGGAGCAGGGCTATCTCAAGCGGCTGCGCAGCAAGAAAGAGAAGCCCGCGGCGGCCGGCGCGCCCATGAAGTTCACCACCTCCGACGGCTTCACGGTGCTGGTGGGCCGGAACAACCGGCAGAACGACCGCCTCACCCTGAAGACCGCCAATAACAATGATATTTGGTTCCATACGAAAAATATCCCCGGCTCCCACACGGTGCTGGTCACAGAGGGGAGAAAGCCCACGGAGACGGCTATGGAAGAGGCTGCCCAGCTGGCGGCCCAGCACAGCCGCGCCAAGGACTCTGCCCAGGTGCCGGTGGATTACACCCAAATCCGCAACGTGTCCAAGCCCCAAGGGGCCAAGCCGGGTATGGTGATTTATGTAAACTACAAAACCCTCTATGTGACCCCGGAAAGGGCTGAATCCATAGGGGGATAGAAGGGACGGCTCTGTGTCCCCGGCAATCCCGCCAAGGGGAAAGGGCTGCTCAAGCGCACAGCGCGCAGTGTTCAGAAAGGAGAGGGTCGCTTTGGTGGCAAAGAGAGTGGTGCTTACCAACCGGGAAGGGCTGCATGTACGCCCAGCAGGTCTGTTTTCCAACGAAATGCAGAAGTACATATCCGATGTATGGGTCTGCCGCGAAGAGGCGGTTGTCAGCGGGAAGAGCATCATGAACCTGATCGCCGCGGGCATCCAGCAGGGAGATGAGATCGAGATCCGCTGCTCCGGCCCCGACGAAGAGGAAGCTCTTTCCAGGGCGGTGGAGCTGGTGGAGTCCGGCTTGGGAGAGCAGGGAGGTGGCCGGCTGTGAGCGGCGAACGCGTGCTTTATGGCGTGGCGGGATCACCGGGCATTGGAATGGGCCACGCCCTGGTTTACCGGGAAAAGCCTATGGGCAGCCTGGAGCGGGAGGTCACCGACGTAAAGCTGGAGCTGGAGCGCTACCACAACGCGGTGGAGACCTTCTGCCGCGTCACAGAAGCCAAGGCCGACCGGGTGGCGGAAATGGCAGGCAAGGAGCAAGGGGATATTATCCGCTGCCAATCCGCCATGATACGGGACCCCTATTTGAACGGCCAAGTGGAAGGGCGCATCGCCTCCCGGCAGTCGGCTGAAGAGGCTCTCTCTGCCTCTTGCGACCTGTTTATTGACCTGTTTACCGCCTCCGATGACGAGGTCACCCGCCAGCGGGCTGCCGATGTGCGGGATTTGCGGGGGGCTATGCTCCGGCTGTTGCTGGGCCTGCCCGAGACAGATTTTTCCGCCTTGAAGCCGGGCACCGTGCTGCTGGCGGAGGAACTCTCCCCTTCGGCAGTGTCGGTGCTCAACTCCGCCAACGTGGCGGGCATTGTGCTGGGCAAGGGCGGCCCCACATCCCACAGCGCCATTCTCGCCAGGGCCCTGGAGATCCCCGCGGTGCTGGGCGTGGAAGACCGCGTGCTGGACACCGCCCCCGGCGAGGAGGTCATTGTGGACGGGAACCGGGGTTGCGCGGTGTTTTCCCCCGGCCAGGTAATGCGCTCTGTCTATGAGAGCCGCCAGCGGGAGTTCTTGCAGCTGCGGGCCTCCCTGCGGGAGTTTGTGGGACGGCAGACTGTCACCGCCGAGGGGCAGAGGATTCACCTGTTTGCCAACGCTGGCAGCGTGGCGGATGCCTCGCGGGCGGCGGGTTATGGTTGCGACGGCATTGGCCTGGTGCGCACAGAGTTCCTGTATCTGGACCGCACCTCCCAGCCGGGGGAAGAGGAGCAGTTCCACGCCTACCGGCAGATACTGAGCGCTATGCGGGATAAGCCGGTGATTATCCGCACCCTGGATGTGGGCGGCGACAAGGAGCTGCCCTATTTGGACCAGCCCCAGGAGGAAAACCCCTTCCTGGGCTGCCGGGGCCTGCGTTTCTCCCTGCGGGAGGAGGAGATGTTCCGGGTGCACCTGCGCGCCGTGCTGCGTGCCAGCGCCTATGGAAAGGCCCAGCTGCTGCTGCCCATGGTGACCGGTGTGGAGGAGATCCGCCGCGCCCGGGAGATTCTGGAGGAGGAGAAAGAAGTCCTGCGCCGCCGCCGCGTTGCCTTTGATGAGCACCTGCCCATGGGCGCGATGGTGGAGACCGTTGCGGCCTGCCTGATGGCAGAGGCCATGGCCAAAGAGGTGGACTTCTTCAGCATTGGCACCAACGACTTGACCCAGTACATCCTGGGGGTGGACCGGGGCAATGCCCGGGTGGCCCACCTGTACTCCTATTTCCACCCGGCTGTGCTGCGCCAGGTGCGCCAAGTGCTGGAGGCCGCTCGGAATACGGGCACGCCGGTGGGCATGTGCGGCGAGGCCGCTGCGGACACCGCCCTCACCCCGGTGCTGCTCACCTTTGGCCTGGAGCACTTCAGTGTGGCGCCTGTGTCCCTGCTGCCGGTGCGCAAGGCCATCTCCCTGTGGAATAGGGAGGAGGCCCGGGCTGTTACGGAAGAGGCCCTGGCCTTGGATACGGAGGAAGAGGTCCGCCAGTATTTAAAGTCACGGGAAAAGCGGTAGTGCCAAAGGGGACTAGGGAAAATAAAGCCAGCGGAAGGCGGGAATGGAAATTGCACGGTTTCAAAAAGGATCGGTTTTTGCGGCGGGTGGCGGTCATGTGCCTGGGCATCCTCGTCATGGGGGTGGGGATCGGGCTTTTCAAAGTCTCTCTCATGGGAAACGATCCCTCCACCGCCCTTGGAATCGCTGTAGGGGATTGGATGGGCATTGACTTTTCCGTCACCCTCATTGCCATGAACTGCCTTTACTTTGTGATAGAGCTTCTCTTTGCCCGGGACATGGTGGGCATTGGTACGGTGGTGAACTGGTTCCTTGTGGGCCCCATCGCCTCCTTTTTTGAGAAGCTGTTCCTAGGGGCTTGGGGGCAGCCGCAGGGCTTTCCTCAAAAGCTGCTCCTGCTGGGGGCGGGCGTGTTGATCCTCAGTTTTTCCTGCGCTCTCTATCAAACCGCGGATGTGGGGATTTCTCCCTATGATTCCCTCTCCCTGCTCTTGGCCCGAAAGCTGCCCATCCAGTATTTTTGGTGCCGTATCTTCACCGACGCCGTCTGCGTGGGGGCCGCCTTCCTGCTGGGCGGGCTCATCGGGTTGGGCACCCTGGTTTGCGCCCTTGC
>PPYE01047756.1_pt1 | contig 12745 bp, 10 predicted proteins | sample 1559881 | NCBI WGS metagenome assembly PPYE01 (sample SAMN08240022, study PRJNA423297) | Human gut metagenome, whole genome shotgun sequencing project.
TGCCCAGCGAACAGAAACATAATATTTCGTTTATACCGTTTTTCTTTTTCATTACATATAAAATTCTGACTTGCGAGAGGACGCTTATATCCGCCCTTCAAGCCCTAAGAAAGCACCGCAGAATCTGCGACACTACGCTAGTTAAACTCCGGGTTATTCATATCTCAATGCATCAATGACTTCCATCTTGGCTGCCTTGTTTGCAGGATAGTATCCGAAGAATACTCCTGTCAGCATGGAGAAGAATAAGGAAAGTACAATAGCGGATAAGGATGGCCGTACCGACATAATAATGTAGCTTGAATATTCAGAATACATATTCTGGATCACAAACTCCGCTGCTTTGCCTAATACAAATCCATTAAACACCCCGATCAATATCCCGATCATTCCACCAAAGATACAGAGTACGATCGCTTCTATGACAAACTGCATACGGATGGTGCTCCTCTTCGCTCCAAGAGCCATCCGGACACCGATCTCCCTTGTACGCTCGGTAATAGACACAAGCATAATGTTCATGACACCGACACCGCCTACGATCAATGAGATCAATGCAATGCCGGACACTGCGATCGTGATCACATTAATGACGGTATTGATCATTCCCATATCAGACGCCATATTATAGGTAGTAACATGGAAATTTTTATTGTTTGCATATTTCTCTTCAAAAAAGTTTGTAACATCTGTCGTTGCCTGATCGATATCTGCCAGGGAATTGACCATCAGGTTAAAGTTTGTGTAACCGGACTGATCTTTTCCCATCAGCTTAAAACAGGTCTGGATTGGAATAAACATTGTAGTAGAACGGTCTTTTTCCGGGACGCTGGTATCCACCTTGCCAAAAAGTGCTGCATTATATTCGTATATACCTACAATTGTAAAATTATATAGATTTCCATCGCTGCCTGCATAAGTGATCTGTTCTCCTATTGGATTCTCATCTCCAAAATACTGCTTTGCCATGGTATCTGCCACAATGCAGACGTTCTTCTTTGTTTTGTTATCCTGTTTTGTAAGGTTTCTTCCGGCATACATCTTTAATTTCATATAATCAATATACTCGGAAGTAGTCCCCTGAACGGATACATTGGCATAAGTATTTTTATCCTGCCGGATCTGTCCGTTTCCAAGAAATTCAGAAGCTGCTATTCCATCAAATTCATCCGGATATTTTTCCACCAGTTCATCGATCATCTCCTGTGTCACAAAGTCCGATGTTTTCATTTCCGGGTATTCCCAGGTATCCCAGTCTGCATCATCTTCCGGATATCTTGCATCCACATATGCCTGAACCGTATTGCCACCCAGTGAATTTAAGGTGGATGTCAAAGTAGTCTGAATGGAATTACCGATCGTCGTGATCGTGATGACTGCACTGATACCGATGATGATTCCTAACATGGTCAGAACCGAACGCATTTTATTGCTGAAAATGCTGGTGATCGCCTCTTTTATATTTTCCAAAAACATCAGCCTTCACCTCCATTATCTGACACGACATTACCATCTAAAATCGTAACGATCCTTTTTGTCTCCGCCGCAAGTTCCTGTGAATGTGTGATCAAAACGATGGTTTTTCCCTGCTCCTCATGCAGCTTATGAAAAAGATCCATGACCATATGTCCGGTTTTGGAATCCAACGCTCCGGTCGGCTCATCCGCTAAGATGATCGCCGGATCATTGATCATTGCGCGTGCGATCGCCACACGCTGTTTCTGTCCACCGGAAAGCTCGTTTGGTTTATGAAAAGCCCGTTCCTCCATGCCAACCATTTTTAACATTTCCATGGCACGTTCTTTTTGATTTTTTTCCTTCTCAGTACTATATAACAGCGGAACCATGACATTTTTTAATGCATTTGCCTTCGGAAGAAGGTTAAAATTCTGGAAAACAAAACCGATTCTTTTGTTCCGGATCGCACTTCGCATGGAATCATCCATTTTATTTACATCTTTTCCCTCCAGAAAGTAAGTTCCCTCGGTCTGACGGTCCAGGACACCGATGATATTCATCAATGTACTTTTTCCGGAACCGGACTCACCGACGATGGAGACAAATTCTCCCTGATCGACTGACAGACTGATCCCATTTAAAATCTGCAGTTCATTCGGCTTGCCTATGTAATAACGTTTTATAATATTCTCCATACGGATTACTGGTTCACTCACGATCATTCTGCCTCCGTACTCATCATGCCTTCTGTGTCAAGTGCCTGATTGGAATATATCTGTTCCGGAGTAAACACCTGACCTTCGGTGACAGAAAATGTATTATCGTAGATCAGCTGGTCGCCCTCTTTCAGATCGCCGCCTGTCACTTCTGTATAATAATCTACCTCTTCACCGACTTTGATATTTTTCCGGACTGCGGTTGCTGTTCCATCTTCATTTGCTTCCGCTGCCAGAACATAGGAATCTCCGTTGTCATCCTGCCGGATCAGATCATATGGAACTGCAAGCTGTGTACCTCTGTCTTTGATCACAATTTTGGCTTTTGCACTCATTCCAACCAGAAGTTCTGTGTTGTCGATCGTGATCTCTGCAGAATAACCGCTTGAGGTATTGGTATCTGTACCGTTTGTGTTGGTGGACTGATTTTTTACTCTGACCACACGTGTTACCGTACCTTTGATCTCTTCATCCCCCGTTGCATCCGTTGAAACGGTTGCAGGCATTCCTTCCTGGATCTTTAAAATGTCAGCTTCCTCAACATTTACGATCACTTTTAAGGAAGATGTATCCTCGATCGTGATCATGGTCGTTCCTGCTGTGTTTTTATCTCCGACTGATACATTGACGGCTGTGACAACTCCACCGATTGGTGCAGAAAGTGTACAGTCGGCAAGCTGTTTTTGTAACTGTTCCAGCTGGTCTTTTGACTCTGTGGTCGTGCTTGCCTGGTATTTTTGCATGTCAACGGTATTCTGAGCTGATGCTACACTTCTGTCTGTGCTCTTTAATACGGACGCGTAGTTATCATTCGCTGTATCCAATGCTTTCTGTGCTGCCTCTAAAGACGATTTGAAGCCTTCTAATTTTGCATCATATTCAGAAGTGTCCTCATGGTTATTTTTCAGATAATAAATATAATCCCCGCACTCTGCCACCTTTTTCTTATATTTATCAACATCACTCTGTGCCTCATCAATCGCTTTCTGCGCAGCTTCTAGAGAATCCTGCTGGTCCTGCTTATTTTGAACCAGACTTTCCTGCTTCTGTGCAGCATCGTTTGCTGCGATTGCATTCGCATTGCTGATATTTGTCTTTAACTCTGCAATCTGTTTTTCAATATCCTTCTGATCCAATGTCACAAGCGGATCACCCTCTTTTACAATGTCACCCACCTGAACGTTCACGGCTGTGATCTCTGCTGCTGCAAGGGACATGACATTTGTCTTGCTCTGTCCTGCGATCGTTCCCTTCAAAGAAACTGAATCGGATAAATCCCTTTTCTCTACCGGTTCTACCTCAACCATATTCGCTGCTGTCTCAATCTGTGAAGTCATATTTTTAACAGCGCTGCCGATCAATACAATTACAATAGCTGCAATCACTAAAACGATCAGCCATACTTTCTTCTTTTTCTTTGGTACTTCAGCCACTTCTGTCTTTTTTTCTTTTTTATGAAAGAAATGCTTTTTTTCCTTTACATTGTTGTCTTCCATGCTTACATGATCTCCTTTTTTTCCTTGTCTTTTTTGACCTATGGCAAATTGTACCATATTGTTTTCAGAAAAAAAATGGGATTAATGTAATCTTAATATTTCTTTCACGTTTCTTTATGAAAAGGAATGATTTCTAAAAAAGGTCTAAAAAATTATCTGGCATTTTTCGTTCCTTTTGCTGCTAACTAACACAAGTCCCGCCAACAGCAAAACCGGGAAAAGAATTGAGGCTCCAATTCCCACGCGCAGATTATTGGAAAACGCACTCGAAACAAATCCCACGAGTGTCGGTCCGCCGGAACCGGCACAAATGCGATCAGCAGATAAGAGCCAATGCAAAGCAGCGTACTTAATTTCATAAACTGATCCAGATCGAATCTGTCTCCATATTTTCCATAAATCAAGCGGGAAGTTCCCATTAAAATAGAGAATGCCATCGGTCCCACCAGATCACCGATCGTTTTGGTGATTCCAAGTCCCTGCTCCGCAAACGCTGATGCCCACTGGCTCACCGCCTGCTCGGATGCACCGGAGCACACCATCATGATCATTAAAATCCAGAATACTTTTTCCCGGAAAAGTTCTCCCATGGTCATGCCCTTCTCGCCCTCTTCATGCAGACTGTAGATTGGCACTTTTGTGAATAAAATCATATTGCAGACCGGAATGATCACCCACAACAGTGTGAGGATTTTCCAGTGTTCCGTTCCAAACAGTGCGAAAAACACCGTGGAAAATAAAACAACACCGGTACATCCCCAACAGTAAAAGGAATGTAAAAGACTCATAGCCGCTTCCTTATTATCCGTCGGGCATGCCTCAATGATCGGACTGACCAGCACCTCCAGCAATCCACCGCCCACTGCATAAATCATGACCGACATTAAAATGCCAACAAACGGATCTGCAAAAAGTTCCGGCAAAACCGTGAGCAGTACCAGCCCTGCCACCGCACAGATGTGGGCGATGACCACGGATGCCCGGTAACCGATTTTGTCAATGAACCCTGCCGAAAGCAGATCGATCAGAAGCTGTATCACAAAATTGATTGTGATAAGCAGTGTGATCTTCGTCAGCGGAATCTGGTATGTTTTCTGGAATGTCACGAACAACAGCGGAACAAAGCTGTTGACGATCGCCTGGACAATATAACCGATAAAGCAGGCGTATGTTGTTTTTTTATAGTCTTGTTTCATTTTCATCCTCGCTTTTTATATGTGTTTTCAGCCAAAGCCTCCTTCTTTTATAGCACATAAATTTCTTTTTTAAAAGCAAAAATCACCTTCCATGACATTGCGCACGGTAAGTGTCATGAAAAGTGATTTTATCACGCATTTTTTAATAAACGTTTCTAATTTTTTACTCTATTTTTCATATAAGAATTCTTCCGGCAGTGTCACATTGAAATCTTTTGCAAGACCACGGAAATTATCCGGCGTGATGGTCTGTCTCTTATTCGGCTGCATTGATAACATTTTCACAAGGATCTCTGCGGATTTCTCTGCGGTGTGCATTAACCCAAATGTCAGGTCAAAATCTTCTCCCGAAGCAAACATTCCGTGATGTGCCCAGATTGCAAGATTGTATTTCTTCATTAATTCACTGGTTGCTACTGCGATGTCACGGCCGCCCGGAACCATCCACGGAACGACACCCACACCTTCTGGAAATACAACCGGACATTCTGTCGCCATCTCCCATAATTCTCTTGTAAACACTTTATCTTCCAATGGAAGAACAAACGTAAGCGCAATAATATTGGTTGTATGCGCATGATAGATGACTCTGTGTTTTCCACCGGTTGCGATCATTTTCACCTCATGATTCATTAAATGGGACGGAAGTTCAGAAGTTGGTCTTCCACCATTCACCAGCCCCCAAACGATACGGTAATTTTCCCCTTTTTCATCAAGTTCGATGATACAGATGGAATCTTCCGGTTTGATGATCACATTACGGAAATACTTTCCACTTCCTGTTACAAGAAAATACTCTTTTGCAAGTTTTGGAACGCTTGTTCCAATTGGCTGCCACTCTTTTGGCTCAAAATCTTCCTTTACGGCTTCCACTTCTTCCGGCCGGATACGATAGGAAAGATTTCCGCCATTTCTCTCATGCCATCCCTGCTCCCATCCATCATTTGCCATGCGGATAAATCCCTGCACAAATTCTGCATCTAATACTTTCATGTTTTCTTTCCTCCATTTAGGTTTTCTATCGTCATTTTTGCGTCAGAACGAACTGCCTTATTTTTCACATAGCCTGCTCTGGCTATCGATTTAACAATACTTCTTTCTCATATCTCTCTACTTCTGCAAACCAGTTCTTATCTGCGGGAACTCCACATTCCTCACAGTATTTGGTCCATACATCTCCAAATGGAAATGTCTTTAATTCTTCCTGCATGACCATAAGCTCGGTCAGACGGTTCTCATCCTGTAATTTTTTCAGTTCCGCATTCGGTGTGCAGAGCGCAGATAATAGTGCTTTCTGCCAGCTTCTGAATCCCACCGTCCATGCACTGATGCGGTTGATACCTGCATCAAAATAATCAAGTGCCATATGTACTCTGTCGATCGCATCACATCTTACGATCTCTTTTGCCATCTCTTTTGTCTCATCATCAAATAAGACGACATGGTCAGAATCCCATCTTACCGGTCTTGTGATGTGAAGTGCAATCTCCGGGAAATAACAGAGTAAAGCCGGTATTTTATCCGATACTACTTCTGTAGGATGATAATGTCCGTTGTCCATCAGCGGAAGGACATTCTCGTGTGTCGCCGCAAATGTCAATGTAAACTCGGCTGATCCCGCTGTGTAAGACTCCACACCGATTCCGAATACCTTAGACTCCACACATGGTTTTACCAGCTTTGGATCATGTGGTTCTGCAATGATCTGTTCAATGGAATCCTTATATCTCATGCGTGGTCCCATGCGGTCTGCCGGAATATCTTTGTATCCATCCCCGATCCAGATATTCATCACACATGGAACACCTGTCTCTTTTGCAAAATATTCCGAAATGCGGATACATGCTTTTCCATGCTCGATCCAGAACTTTCTTGTCTCCTCGTCCGGGCTTGTCAGTGTCAGTCCGTCTTTTACTTTGTCATGTGAAAAAAATGTCGGATTAAAATCAATCCCAACATGGTGTTTCTTTGCAAAGTCTACCCATTTTCTGAAATGCTTTGGCTCTAATTTGTCGCGGTCTGCAAATTCGCCTTTCTCAAAGATTGCATAGCTTGCATGAAGATTTAATTTCTTTTTGCCGGGCATGAGGCTCATCGCCTCTTCCATGTCCTGCATCAGCTGTTCCGGTGTCTTTGCCTTTCCGGGATAGTTTCCGGTTGTCTGGATTCCGCCGGTCAAAGGTCCGTCATGGTCAAATCCTGTCACGTCATCGCCCTGCCAGCAATGAAGTGATACCGGGATTTCTTTTAATTTTGCGATCGCTGCATCTGTATCAACACCGACATCTGCATACATTTTTCTGGCCGCTTCATATCTTTCCTGTACCGTCATAAAATTTTTACCTCACCTTTCTGCCGGGCACAACATCCGCTTCCGGCATATATTTTTTTCTGATATTCCTGATTGTTATTTCTCATATTTTTTTATTTCAAAAGACTCAAAGATACATTTTCTTGCAGCCTGTAAATTTTCAAGTTCTCCTGCTGCAATGATCTGCGCCGTCAGATTTCCGATGGCTGTTGCCTCTGTCGGACCGGCATAAACGGTCTTTCCGGTTGCCTTTGCAGTCAGTTCATTCAAATACGCCGCATTGGCTCCTCCGCCGACAACATGGATGCTTTCATATGTAATTTCTGACATCTCCTCGATCTCCCGGATCGTCTGTGCGTAGCATTGTGCAAGACTGTTATAAATCACGCACGCTGTTTCTGCGATTCCCTCCGGTATCCGCTGTCCGGTCTCTGCGCAGGCTTTTTGCACTTCTTCTGTCATGCTTTGCGGTGCTAAAAAACGGTCGTCATTACAGTCTACCAAAGATGCAATGTCCGCCCTTGCCGCCGCCTCGCAGATCTCTCCGAATCCCTGCTTTGGTGCCAGTTCTTTTCGGACCGACTGTATCATCCAGAGTCCCATGATATTTTTCAGATAACGGAAACGATATTCATATCCTCCCTCGTTCGTGAAATTATGAAGTCTGCTTTCCGGTGAACAGTCTGCTTTTTTTAATTCTGTCCCCATCAGTGACCACGTTCCGGAACTGATGTAAATGGTATTGTCCTCATTTGTCGGAACTGCCATCACTGCGGAACCGGTGTCATGTGTTGCCGGTAAGACGACTTCACAATCAAATCCGACCTCTTTCTGAATTTCTTTCGTCAGATTTCCCAGTACGGTTCCCGGCTTCTTTATTTTCTGAAAAATCTGTTTTGGATATCCTAACATTTCGATCAGCTCATAATCCCAGTCTTTTGTTTCCGGGGATACTAACTGTGTCGTGGTTGCATTCGTATATTCTGATGCCTTCTCTCCTGTCAAAAGATAATTAAAATACTCCGGGATCATCAGCATGGTCTCTGCGTGTTCGAGAATTTCGGGATTGTTGGATTTTACCGCCATCAACTGATAAATGGTGTTGAAAATCTGCTTCTGGATGCCTGTTCTCTCATATAACTTTTCTTCCGGGATGATCTCATAGACTTTCTCATCCATTCCTGCTGTACGGCTGTCCCGATAACCGACTGCATCTCCAAGCATTTTATTCTCTTTATCCAACAGGACAAAATCAACTGCCCAGGTATCAATCCCCATACTCACCGGGCTTTTTCCCGCTTTTTTACACTTTTTCATTCCCTCTAAAATTGCTCTGAAAAGTGCTTTTACATTCCAGCTTTTCTGTCCGTTCTCTTCGGTCATTCCATTCGGAAAACGATACATTTCTTCCAATACCATTTTTCCGTCTTCCATATGTCCTAATATGTGTCTGCCGCTGGAAGCTCCAATGTCGATTGCAAGATAATACTGCTCCATAGTTTCCCCCTCTCCTGCATCTGTGTTCCTTTTCTATTTTTTATTTTAGGAAAAAAATGAGCGCAAAAAAAGAACACTTTTTGTTCAAAAAAGTGTCCTTATTTGCCAAAATTATTTTCAACAGAGCCACTGATAGGTTCCTGCCTCCACTGTCTCTTTCTTTCCGTCTGGCAGAACCACTTCCGATTTTACCGGCGTATTCAATGAGATATGACAGCCATCCTCCTCATACTTCCAGGAGCTTTCAATTTTTCCTGCTCTTGAGAGATAACTTCCGCTCACACCGCCAAGCCGTCTGTCCGGATACGGCTCGAAATGCAATTCTGCAAAACCCGGTTTCTGTGGTTTGATTCCGAGAATATACTGATAATAAAATTCTCCGACACTGCCAAATGCATAGTGATTGAAAGAAACCATATTGTCGCCGGAACCTGCCATTTTCTCTTCGTTGACCGTTCCATCCGGTTTTAATGCATCCCAGCGCTCCCATGTCGTGGTCGCACCGCATTTTATCTGATACATCCAGCCCGGACAGCCTTCCTGTAGCAGGATATCATAGGCGAGTTCTGTCTCTCCCGCTTCCACTAAAAGTGGAAGCAGATGTTCCGTTGCAAAGAATCCTGTCTGGAGACCATTTTTGCGGATATTGGCAGCAAAATTCTTCTTCACCAGTTCCCGCAGTTCTCCCTCCGGCAATACAAATTTTAATGCCATAATATAAGCAGACTGATAATCTTTTGCCACAATTCCTTTTTTGCTCACGAATTTCTCAATATATGCTTTCGTTGTGGCTTCCAGCTGTCTGCGGTATCTGTCTGCATCAGCTTTTTTCCCAAGACGCTCTGCCGTCTCGCTGATGACCTTCAGATCATGTACGATAAAGGCATTCGATACCGGATTGTTGTGCATTGCCTGCCATGCGATCCCTTTTCCCATTGCAAGCCAGTCTCCCAAAGAAGGTCCAATCCAGAGATTTTTCTTTCCCATTTTCCGGATTTCCGCCTCCACAAAAAGTTTCATGCTCTCGTACTGGCGTGGCAGTGCTTCCTCGTCTCCAAACTGCTGATAGAGCATTTCCGGTAAAATTGTGACTGCATTTCCCCAGCCTAACATGCTGATAAAACCAATTCCGGCAGGTCCGGTCTGCGGCACAGTGGCACACACATACCCTTCCGTGTTGTCAAGCTGTCCCAGTTCCAGATCACGCAAAAAGTTTTTCCAGAAATCATTGGTGTCAAAATTGTAGGCTCCGGTGCGTGCAAACACCTGACCATCCCCGGTATAACCCATACGTTCATCCCGCTGCGGACAGTCGGTCGGCACTTCCACATAGTTGGATTTCTGCCCCCAGACCTGATTCTCATATAACTTCTGAACCATTGGATTCTCACACGAAAAGTATCCGGTGCGCTTCATATCGGTGTGAAGCGCATACGCTTTGATCATGCCCGACTGATAATCTACGCCTGAGAGTTCCATATATCGAAATCCCATATAGGTAAAACGCGGACGGTATTTTTTCTTTTCCGCTCCGGCATGATAGATGATAGTTGCCTTTGCTTTCCGCAGATTGGCAGTGTAAAGACTTCCATCTGCATTTAAAATCTCTCCGTGGCGGATTGTAATTGTCTCATTTGTAAAAAAAGAAGGATCAATTTCAACAATTCCGGCAAAGTTCTGTCCAAAATCAAGAATCGTCACTTTTCCTGTCTGCTTTGCCTCTTTCACCTCCATCTCTTCCTGTAACGTGACTTCGGTCAATGTCGGCTCCAACGCAAAATCCAGTTCGTTTTTGAAAGATACCGGATGTCCGATCACCTGATTTCTTCCATCCGCAAAATAAATCTCACCGTCATACTCCCCGGCGTATTCGTAAGGAGATTCCAGTTCGTCCGTCTGCTCGCCGGATACAATGTCCCGGACGCCACCCGCATCCTCGATGTTTAAAATCCACGATACTGCAGGTTTTTCCCCGTAAATCTGTGTCTTGTTCTCACAGAGGAAACGGCCGCAATACCAGCCCTGTCCAAGATAAACCCGCAATGTGTTCTCACCCTCACGAAGCAGTGCGCTCACCTCATGAGTCTGGTAAAGCACACGCCTCGGATAGTAGGAATATCCCGGTGCAAACATCTGTTTTCCGATTTTGACGCCATTGATCTCTGCCTCATATACTCCGAGTGCGGTTGCTGTGAACACTGCTTTCTTCACATCTTTCACGGTAAATTTCTGCTCATATACAAATACCTCTCCCTCGCGGTACCCGCGGTCTGAGGTGATAAAATGCATTTTCAGTTCTTCCATTCCCTGCGTTTCCTCCTTCCAGCTATGCACTAACGAACATACTGATTCATAAACTCTGCACTTAACTCCATGGACTTTAACGGAGAATTGTCCACCCAGTTTTTGTGGCTTTCTAAGATCACTGCATCCACGTTCACTTTTTCTGCCTGCGTGATCAGGGAAACAAGATCCATGTTTCCATAGCCGAGTTCCATGCTGTCCGATTTTAAGATCGGTGTCATGGCAGGTTTTGACAGTCTTGTTCCACGGTCATTGATATGGTAAAGCTTCATTCTTGTGTCAAGCTTTCTCATCAGTTCCAGTGCATTTACGCCTGCTTCTGTTGGCCAGTAGGAATCCAGTTCAAAATTCACACACGAAGCATCCGTCTCAGAGAGGATCAGATCATATGCCGTTTTTCCCGGTTCAACTTTCAAAAATTCACAGTTGTGGTTGTGATATAAAAGCTCCACGCCCGCCTCTTTTAAAATTTTTCCGGAAGCATTTAAGTCCTGACACAAGCCAAGCACTGCATTTTTATCGGAATAATCAAAACGGTACATTCCGGTGATGACCACGTATTTTATGCCAAATTTTTCAGCCTCCCTGATAACAGTCTCCGGCTCTCTTTTTATCGTGCCAAGATCCTCATGGATACTTGTCACGGCAAGTCCTGCCTCTTTCACGAGGGCATTCCAGTCATAATCCCCGCCTTTTCCGACCGGCATACCGGCTGCTTTTGTGAGCATTCTGACCAGAAAAGAGGTCGGTTTTATCATAAACCCATTCAGTTCAATGCCGTCATATCCGGCCGCTTTGATCCTCTTTAAAGATTCTGCTGCCTGTTTTTCATTCTTTGTCACAGTTCCAAGCATAATCTGCTGTATTGCTTTTGTCATGTTCGTAACCATCCCTTTCCTATGCCTGATTTTTCGGGATTTTCTGTAATGCGTCGTTGAGCGCTTTCATCTGTTCCTCGCTCACTGCGTCACCTGCCTGTTTTAAAAGGCTGACTAATGTCATCCGCTGCATCATGCGCTGCAATGCCGGGTTATCTTTCACACTTTCTGCCACATCGCCACGGCTTGCTGATGCCTGTGCCATCAGACGCTGTACGATCGCGTTTGCCATCTCATTCTGTGCAAGCTCTCCGAGCGTATCCGAGATTGAATAATGGTCTGCCTTAAAATCATCCCGGTCAAACCAGTTGACAACATCTCCCTGTTTGTTGAATATATAATCCGGATTTGATTTTTCTACTTTTTTCACGGTGATCTCATCTTCACAGGCACCGGACACTGCCCTGATCTTGTGTGTTTCTGTGATCGGGACTTCAAATTTAAATACTTTAGAGCCCTCTGCTGTCTCTCTCTCCACACCGTCCACAAAGAGTGTGACGCTCTGCTCATTGGAATAAACCTTGATCTCCGTCACATCTTCGGTGCGGTCCACATAACGTCTGCCGCATACATGGACAAATGGAGTTTTGCTCCAATATGCTTTATACAGATAAAAGGCATCTTTTTTCAGCTTACGGTCGATGGTCACAAGACCTTTCTGGTTCACGCCGTGTTTTCCACCCTCATCTCTTCCGTCTGCCGCAAAATCAAACAGATTCCAGACATGTGTTGCCCACAGATACGGGCGTTCCCCGATCATTTTTGCCATATGCTCATGGTAAATACACTGATATTCCTCTGTGTAATCGCCCCGTTCCGGATTTGCACTGTGGTAAGCCGGATTGGCGTCTGCGCCATACTCTGAAAGTCCGATCACACGATCCGGGTA
>PPYE01321061.1_pt1 | contig 12744 bp, 17 predicted proteins | sample 1559881 | NCBI WGS metagenome assembly PPYE01 (sample SAMN08240022, study PRJNA423297) | Human gut metagenome, whole genome shotgun sequencing project.
GCCCTCCTAATGATATTTATTTTATCATAGAAGGACCTTATCGTAGTTAATTTTACAGAAAAAGTTTCACATTCTCATTTTTCTTAAAAAGACTTTTTGCTATTCATACCCTTTCTCAAGATTTTCCGCCCTGTACTCCTTTCCCTGTATGGTAACGGAAAGATTCTCCGCACATCCCCCAAAAGCATACTCACCGATTCTGACCTCGTCTCCGCCTATCACTGCGCTCTCCAATTTCTCGCAGTATTGAAATGCCCTGTCGTCAATCTCCACAGTGCTCTCGTCCCTTCCCTCACAGATTTTTACATCCACCAGATCCTCACAACCTAAAAATGCATTCTCTCCCAGAATAGTGGAATCCCCGTCCAAAACAACTGTGGCCAGATCCTCGCAACTGGAAAAGGTACTTTCCCCTGTCTCCAGGGTACTGGCCTTTACCGACAAACTGGACAGTGAGGCGTACTGGAATACCCGATCGTCCAGCTTTACGGAGCAGCCCGTCATCTGAACGACTGCCTCGTCCCCACTTCCCATGAAAGTATGCTCTCCTGCCACGATGCTGCTGTCCGAAAAATCCATATTTAACAAGTCTTCACAGGAAGAAAAAACACTCTCTCCCATCTTCAGTTCCGATTCCGCCACGGAAAGTTTTGCCAGATCCGCATACTGAAACGCGCGGTCATCCAGCAGACCGGAGCAGCGTAAAAACGAAACTTCCATGTCCTTTCCGGCACTTAGGAACGAATGCTCATCTATCTGGATCGAGCAGTCCTCAAACGATACTGCAACCAGATCCTCGCAGGAAGAAAATACGCTTTCTCCCACAACCGGCGCCCCTCCAATAAATCTTACCTCTGTCATTTCCCCGTACTGGAACGCACGCTTGTCAACCTTTCCCTCAAAGTTCAGAAAAGTCACGCTGTTCACCTCTTCCAGGCTCAAAAAAGCATTTTCCTCAACGAGAGCTACCCTCTCCCCATCCGGACTGTAAGCGGGAATAACCAGTTCCGCATCCGCACAAATCCCGATTCCAGTAAGCACGCAGGTTCCGTCCTCATTACGCTCGAACATTAACCCTTCTGACGGCTTTAGATCGGTCTGCACCTGGGGGACCACTTCCTCCCTCCCGCTTTCTCCCGTTTCCTTTACTTCCGGCTTCAAGACTTCTGAAACCTCTGTAGCTTCTACTGTCGTTTTCACTGCCTGCATGCCGCTTTCGCCGGTTTTCTCCACATCCCCTGTATTTTTGCAGCCGGAAAGAACAACCGTTACAGCCAAAGCAGAACACCATACCATTTTTATCTTTCTCATTTCCAATCTTCCTCCTATTCTTCTATTTCAGCCGCTATGTACTCGAAATTCTCCCCATCGCCATAATCTTCTTCGTAATCGAACGGATTGCTCAGTTTAAGGATCTCTGCTCCCTGGGCCGCACAGCCGTTTAAATAGGAAGCATACTCCTGAGCATCTTCCTCACTGTCGAAAACCTGGTCATCTACCAGATCCTCGACTACCTCCTCCGTGTATTTATTTACCATCTGAACTTTGTACTTTTCCATAATGTTTTCCTTCCTCATTCGCTTCACACGATTCTTTCGCTTCCTTGCTCTACCACACACGGTACCGTCTGCCTCTTCAGGGCAATCCCCATCGCTGCCAGTAAAATGTCGTCCAACAGATCCCGTTTCCCGTCTTCTGCCAAAACAACATACACCAAAACCGTTGCCACACACAGTACCTTTGCCAGTTCACTCATCACTTTAATCCTCCGTTTCTGTTTTTTGAAAAATACCAAGCTGCCGCTGCGGCCAGTGCAGTAACGACCACGGTTGCTGTTGGCCATATCGGATTCGTGGAATTCGTATTTTCTTCTGTTTCCCCTTCCGTCTTTTCTGTATCCATGATTTCCTCACATTTCTGTATCTGCTCTGCTAACTCCAATGCAGCCATGGTTTCCGCAAAATCCCGTTTAAACTGGTCCATATCAATTTCTTCTATGGGGTACGCTTTCCTTCTTGAAATTCTGTCAATCGCATCCGCCATTCTTTCTAAATCTTCCTCCAAAAACAACCTCTGGCCTTCATGTCCGTCTATCATATAGGAAAGCTGGCTGAGAAAACAGGTCTTTGCCCCTTTATAACAGTTCCTTACGGAAATCCGATTGTCCGTAAAGACAATAATCCGAACCACTTCCATGTCTTCCATCGCAATTCCTGCAGCATTCAGCACTTCCCGAAGCACTCGCTCCTTCCGATCCAGCTTTTCTGCGATATTGGAATCTTTACACAAATATTCGCCCGTTCGGTAATACTCCCCCGATTCATCAATGAAAATATCCCGTTTGGTGTTCTTTACTTCCACAATAAAGGCTGCCTTCGGCGTGAGAACCAGTGCATCGATTTCTGTACAGATTCCGTTCGACTCCAGTTCAACATTCTGCAGGAGGCGATGCGGACTCTTTATGTATCTCAATGCACCAAAAGCCTTCCTCTCCCCTCTGTTTCCTGAAACTTCCGCCTTGATCAGGTTGCACACGATCCTACATCCGGCTTTGAATCTGGCCAGTTCCGCATCCGCCACATGCCCACGCTCTTCGTTGAGTCGTTCCAGATGCCGCTCCACATCCCACAGTTTCAGATTTCCCTGCTTGGCATGCTCCCAACTGTAAGTCAGATTAATTATCTCTTCCTGCAACAGGAAACATTCCTGTAGGAGCTCATCCTTCCGGTATTTCTGCTTTACAAAACTTTTCATGCTTCTCAAAATTTCTTCGATTCTTTCTTCCCTGTTCATCATTTTCCTCCTAAAAAATAAGCCGGGGCTGACAGGCAATTCGATTGCACTATCAACTCCGGCTTCTTCTTGTTTATCAACAGACCAGCTCGTCCAAGTCATAATTTTCTGGATTTAATTATCGTTCTCTGGATTTCAAAAAGGCAGCTACTTGGTTTTGGATAGACTCCACAGAAACAAAATCCTGTCGTTTTCCATTCTTAACTTCCAACTGCACTTTACCATCAGAAGACATCTTCAATATACCCACCAGCAGTTTCTGATCTTCGGTGCGAATTTCCAGTATGTCTTTCATATAGTTTTCCTCCCTATGCTGCACTTTTTCCTCTTGTATAAGAAGAAACCAGTGTTTCATTCTCCCCCAGTAGAATGTTCAGCCGTTCCGCAAGGTCTTTCTTTTCCTGGGATGCCACTTGACCGGCAGGCAGGCTTCTCCGGTACATATCCACGGTATGCTCCGTTGGTGATTTCCTCGTTACGGTCTCTGCCGAACCGTGATCTTCCGGTATCTCCGGAAGCTTTTCGGTAGGTTTTTCCGGTATCGAAAGTTCAGGCTCCGACTCCGTATTTAACACTATGTATCCTACCAATACACCAACAGCTGCTACTCCAACTGCAATTCCCTTCCAGTGTTCCCTAAATGTATCTTTGGTTTTCTGAAACCAGGACTTCTTTTCTTCTGTTTTGGCGTTCTCCATGCCATTTTTCTCCATTATACCCTCCCCTTTCCTAAAAATATCAACTTTCCATTAAACTACAGTCAAATTCGATTCCGGTATTTCCGTGTCATAGTATGCAATATGTTCTTCCTTCACAACACGGACCTGCTTCTCATCCACAAGGATAACGGAAACATTGCCTTTAAAACTGTTTCTGTCTTTGTAACCCATAAAAATCCCATACAGTTCTTCGTTATTTACGACCAGTGAAATTTTCCGTTTGACATTGGCCGGGAAAAGGAAAAACTGTGTAAACAGGTTTGGTGCCGTCTTTTTCAAGAAACCATTTAACTCTGCATCTTCATCAGACAGACACCAAAAGCTGAAAATCCATTCGTTAATATCTGCATCTTCTATAAATGCAACAATATCGTTTTCATTCAGTTCACATTCTGTTTCCCCTGCAGTTCCGGGACGGAAGCGAATTCCTTTTTGAGCCATCTGACCATAAATGACTCCAGTGGAAATTGCAGAAAACTGATTTAGTTTTCTTTGAAAATTCCCGAAACGCTCTGCTGAAATGGTGTTTTTATTGTTTTCGGTATATTTCGTTTCTTTTTCTTCCTTCACATTACGGGAATTATGCAAAATCCCCAGTCCCATCGCTCCTGCCGCCAATGCTCCCATTGGTCCCATTAACATGCCGGAAGCCAGCAAACCCAAAGTATATCCAATAGTAGTCGTCTTGTCCAAATTTGCTGCATCAACCAAGTCCTGAAATGTTACTCCGCCGCGAGGTTCTGCCTCCGGACTTGTGAGCTTTTGCAACACTTTGATTCCCGGAGTATATTCCCCGTTTATGGTTCTGGATATTGTCGAAACATTGACTTGGGACGCACGGGCATACTCACGAATGGAACGATCGGGCCCCTTCGCGGTATTAACTAATCTGGCCAACTTCGCCGATTCATTTTTTCCCAGATAAATCACCAGCCTTTCTTTTGTCATTTCTATTTCAAACATACCAGAAGAAACAACATTTGTCAATATGTTTAAATTTAAAATATAATATTGTTGTTTTATTACAACACAAGAGTAATGCAAACCATACTAAAAAGAAACCACCAAACTTTTACCTTTCTTTGGTGGCTCTTTCAAGTTACTTTACTCTTCTGATTTTCTATTTTAGCCTGCTTTTGGTTCCGTGTCCAAGAAAAATTTTTTCTTTAGGACAGTTTTTCTATTGAAACCCCTATTCTGTTACATATAGCAAATAATTCCTTTTCTTTGATACAATTAGAGCCAGCAGTCACCTTCCGTAAAGTTAACCCAGCATATTCAAATGAATATTCAATTCCCTTATATCCCATCAGTTTTTTCTTACCTGGATATATTCTACCTCCCAATGGTCCATCTTTTGAGTCATAAATATCGCCACATAAAAATCTCAATTCATTCTCTTTTGCAAATTGAAGATCTTTGGTTACCCAAGGTAATAAAGCCAATTTTTGTATCACTCTAAAATCTGTTTCTGTGTTCCTAAACGACTTGATAATATCATCCGTATAGTCTAATTTATCTTTATCCAGATAAATTACAGGAAAAAATTTATCACTGTCTTCCAAATCGAATTCCATACAAAATCCATTTCCACAGTTAGCATATTCTTTCCACATAAAATCAGACACCATGTATGTAAAGCATGAAATATCATTTAATTCATTTACTGTAGAAAAGAAAATGTCCTGTTCTTCTTTGGATTTACTTGCTTCTACTTGCACCCTATCGCTATCATAGGGACGCAAAACTTCCCTATCATCTTCAAAATAATCATAACAGCTTGCCCAAAACTGATGCCTTGCAAGCATCTGCAACTTTTTTGTATTTAACCTTTCATCTGCTGTAAAAGCCACAAATTTATATATTTTTCCATTCTTCATCCTGTTTCGAATAAAACAGTCCTTAAATCTGTTTCCTTCATCTACTTCAGAAAATGGCTTTATAGAGAAATAATCATCATAAAATTCTATCTTCAACCTATCTACCTCCTTGACACAAAGATCAAACACTATTTTTAGTTTTCTATCAGTTACCACATTCGTTTTCACTACTTTCGCCCGGACGCTCTTATTATATCACGGCATGATGCTCCGTTGGAACTCACTTTTTATAAAAGAAAAACCGCCGAAAATTTCTTTCCGACAGTTTTCTCGCACATTTCTTATTTCACTATGTAGTTCGTAGCATTCCTGCTACTCAAAATTTTAATCCGCTTCCTCATACTCCGCCAGTTCCTCAAAATCCCCGTCGTCACCCATCCTTCTCAGATAGTCCAGGCCGCCGTCCACAGCACACTTTCCACAGCGGCAGGTAACGAAGTCGTGGCAGATTCGGGACTCGATCACAGCTCCGCAGTGCTTGCATCGAATTGCATTTCTTTTAACCCTTCTCATAACTTTCCTTTTCCTTTATTTGTAAAGCTGATACTTTTTGCTGATTTTGTGAGCAATTTCGTCAGCCAACGGCTTAAAACCGATGGCCGTCAATGTCCAGCCGATTCCGTCCTCGTCCACTTCTTCCGGCTCCAGCTCCGTGAGACAACGGTCCCGTATCAGAAAGAAATCCTTTCCCTCTTCCAGTCCCAGCTCTTCTGCCATCGCCTTTGCCTTCAACAGATGAGTCCGGTTCTTGGCCGCACAGACTGTTTTGGTAAAAATCCCGCAAATCCAGTCTTCATACACCTCTTTTGAAAAAATATATTCGGTCCTGTAACAGGTTTGTCCTGTCTCGTCCGTCACTTCTTTCACATTCGCTCTATTCCGCAGATGACTGATTAGAAAAGCTTCGGAGGCATGGCAGCACTTGGCCGCCAGCTTCCCGGCAGACATCTCTAAATCTTTTCTCGCTATGATTAACTGTCGCATTTCTGTTCCTCCATATTTAAAAATAACAGTATTCCGTTTCCATCAGCACTTTCCTGATAAGCGCTTCCCTTCTTAAATTTGGGTACTTCTCAACTAGCGCACACAGCTCTTCGTACTGGCTGTCTGCGCATTTCGTTTCAAAGAAGGCCCACAGCTTTTCTTTTCTCTCCTCTTCCGTTTCTTCTTTATCCCTGATGCAGTGTATTAAATATCTAAGGCAGGATTCCGCATATCCGATCCCATACCCTTCCTGACGCCCATAAGCATACTGCTCGTCCCATGAACTGCGGTCGTACTTATCCTCAAACATCAACTTCCACCGCCTTCCATTCCTTTTCGTACTCTTCCAGCTGGGCCACACGCAGCATCTGCAGGGACATGAGCGTAATCGCTTTTCGGAATGCTTCTGAACCATCCCCGCCAAACTGGTGCATCAGCTCGTGCATATACACTGCCACTGCTTCCGAAAACCGATCCTGTGCGAACAGTTCCACACGAAGCTGAATCGTCCTTATCTCTTGGCGAACTTTTAGTCCAAAAGAATTTTTCTCTCCTCCTGTCATATCCACCGAAAAAGCGGAACCGGCATTTACCGTTCGGTTGGTAATGATTCTACAGTGTGGAAATTTTTCGTAGCAGACATATCCCTTAAAAACAGTTGCGGCAATCCGTTCCAGGATATCCAGATACCTTCGCTCCCTGGGATCCGCTTCACGCAACTGCTCATAACCTCCATGTTCCCTGCACAGACTATCCAGCGAATCGATTTTTAATTCTTCGAACTCGTCAAAAACAAGTCTTCGTTCTCCAAATTCCACGCTTTTCCCAAACCACGCTAAAGCAAGTTTTCTCCTGTTTCCATAATCTTTTGCCGGAAAATCGGCAACCAGGCAGCTTCCATACTCTTTCCGGAAGGTTTCCACTTCCTTACCATCCTCCGCCACACGACGAATCAGATGACTGACGGTGTATTCCCAATCGTAGTCCCAACGACCGGCTTTTGCGGATCGGCTCCATACCCGTTCAAACACACGGAGGATTCTTCCTGCCGCTTTCGGTGAGATCCGGTCAAATACACCTTTTAAGCAATGTTTAATATCGTTTTCGTAAAAATAATTCCGTTCCCTTCCTTCTTTTTCGGGACGGTAGGTATGGTTGCACACGATCAACGGCACCCCCAGGGAAATCCGGTTCAATCCTCCTGCGTACAACGCACCTCTTTCTTCAAATCGGCTTCCTTTGCTCGGAAGATAAACGGCACAGAAGTCTGTTTCGGCGATTGATTCCCCAAAGTTTGGATTTTCTCTGTAAAAATAATCCTCCACGGCATTTTTACACAGGTCTGCATCCTGCCTGGACACATTCTTCAGCGTAAGCACGGATCCTGCAAGGAACTCCTGTTCCTCCGTTTCGTAGGCCAGAACCTTCACTTCTGTACCGTCGATCCTGTCCGCTGCTTCCGTCACATGCAGTTTCCATTCCCTTGATTCCATTGTGATATCCCAGCCATAATCCCGATAGGCAATCAGGGAGGCGATTTTAAACCCTTCACCGAATCTTCCCACCTGCATGGGAGTATTTCGTTTACTTGATGCTCCAATACAGGTAAGCCAATCCATGGAAAAATCTCTGTCTGTCTGCATTTTCAATGTCTTTGTTTCCGCATTGTATATATAGGAAAAATCCTTCCCGAACCGATCTGCTCCCACGGCATCATAAAAGTTCTGAACATAATCCCGCATGACTGCGAAAATTGTCCATTTCACTGGATACGACATGACCAGATTCAGCTTTTCAATCTGTTGCATCCGCAGCCTCCTTCCATCGTTTTTCTGCGTTCTTTAACTCCTGCCGATTTTCATACATCCAACTGCCTAGATAGGTCAAGAGTACGGTCATCCGCTCACTCCGGTCCGTCCCGAATGCCCGGAATCGGCCCTTGCAGTATTTTACAAATGTCTCTGGAAAGCAGTCCACGCTATAATCTTCCGGTTTAAGGAGGATATTTTCCACTCTGTATTTCCTGGAAATCCTCCTCCTTTTTCTCTTCTGACCGTATTCTCTGCTGCAAAACTCCATAGGGTTTCTGTTGTCATCGTTACTTATCATAATCTTTGGCGGCACCTCATCCTGCCCCAGATTTGCCTGCACAATAGTTTCATAGGCTTCTTCCAGTATATCTCCCATCCTATTCTGCTTTACATCTGGTTTGGAAAGGATTGCCTGTTCCACATGCACCCTATACACTTCCAGAAGCGATGGCACACCCAGAAGGCGGAAGATCGGATTTACCAGTTGCTCCTTCTTTCCGGAACTCCGATGCCATTCCTTTGCCTGTAGGATTTTACGGTTTTGAGCCGGGTCGGATCCGGTTCTCTCCATATACAGCAACGCAGGATAATCTTTAACGAACCGTTCCCGTATCCCATCATCCTTTGCCATGTTTCTCACAAGCTGGCAAACCACATAGTACCAGGTATTCAGATCCAAAGGCCACCGTGATGTCATAACGGGTATTTCCGTCCAGTGATTTTTTATGTGCCAGAGCATTTCGTAGGAATCTGTCGGTGTCATGGTGCAGGCTACTTTGTAGATCAGAGAAGGAATCTCAAACCCGTACATCGTGTTCCGATCCCGTTTTTCGGAATCATATTTCTGCGTTTTGGCAAGTACCACCAATCGAAACGGCAGGGTTCCTCTGGCAAGGTAACGGTAGTACAAAAGCCCATAGTCCTTCTCCCACCATGCCGAAGGAATCCTCATCTCAGACCGCTCGTACACTGCATAATCTTCCGTATCCGCCAGGCAGCGGCCAAACAGCGGATTTCCCGGATAAAAAAATTCCAATAGCCCTTCCTGGATTGTTCTTTCATGGCTTTTATCGATACCGGTTACTACCAGACAGGTCTCGCTGTCATCCTCCCGCTCTTCCACCTGATATCCCAGCATTTTGGTATCCCGTCCGTCAATTTTCCGTTTGTAAACCTGCGGCCGCAGTTTCCAGTTCTGGGATTCCATCGTGAAATCACATTCCATCCGTACAAGGCATAAGGCGCACAGCTTGAATCCCTCTCCGTAATTTCCCACATATCCTTCCTGTCCGGTCTTGGTGCTTCCTCCGAAAAAAGTCAGCCATTCATAAGAAAAGGGATGGTTCTTCGTTTTCATGGTAAGAGTGATGTTACCTGTTTTATCAACGGTATGGCTGTAATCAAATTCTTTATGAAAATTTTTGTATCCGATACTGTCGTAAAAGTTCTGGATTAAATCCCGCAAGACTCTCCAGAACTCCCAGTTTACTGGGTAATCCATGACCAGATCAAGCGGGACAAAACACGGATTTCTTTTGTCCATATTCTCCCTCCTTTCCATCCTTTCATTTTACCAAGAAGCAGACTAAAAGTCATGCAACCGCCAGTTGCAGAACATAAAAAATCCGTTGCCGCAATACTATTACTTCTCACAAGAGTGAGAATATAGTAACTAAGACAACGGATATTGAAATCACCCCGCTCACGCAGGAAATATACTTAAAAAACTCTTATTTTAAGGTTTCCAATTAAAAAGGATACCACATTAGCAGATATTTGCTTCGGCAGCAATCCTTTTATTTTTTATTTGAAAATTATCCTTGCTATTACATATCCAAAACTTTTGAAATAAATTCCTTTTCGGATGAAACCATGTTATATGGCTTATATTCTCCATACGCCTCTGGACTTGATATGGTTAATATCTGAACACCTTTATCCAACATTCTTAACCCCAAATAAGAAACCAGGCCTGCCAATGCCTTTCCGGCTTCAGTTTGCACCGCAATACATCCTGGTTCCGAAAATTTTTTTGCGATCAAGTAACACATAGTTTTCGCATCTCCCTTCTGAAATCTTCCTCTGAAAAAATTATCGCATCGTCGTACATTTTCTTTAGAGTGCATCCGATTTCGTTGTCCTGTACATATTTATACAAATAAATATGAAGCCATTCATTGAACTGCCTGTCCTTTGGAGTCATAAATTGTATTTCTATAGGATAGTGGTTATGATCTTTTTGATAATACATATGAATAGCCCTATACCCATCATCATTAGCTTTACCATTACGCATATCTGCAATTTTTACCACATTAGGGATATCGCAGTTATCTACAACATGGTAATCGTCAACAATGATCCGAATCCCGAGAATATCATTAAATGCTTTTTCCACTGGCGCTGATGGATAATATTTATCATATTTCAGAGAACATGATTGCAAAGATTTTACCCTATGCTCATGCTTAATTTTATCATCCTGCTCGATAAAATGCATAATCAAAAGATTTATTTCGTCAAATAGCTCTTCTTTATTAAATTTTCTCAATGTATTCTTCAGACTTTTACCAAGTTGCGTTCGATAGCTAATATTATCTAACATATTCCAATCGATTGTTATTGTCTCCATATTATACCTCACATTCATTGTATCACATTTTTTCTTATTTGCAACTTTTCTAAATTTTGCAAAATCTTTAATATGGCGACATTTTCTCAGCTTTGTTTAATGCCTCTATCCTCTCTTCGCATCGATCAAACATATCGTTCACTTCTTCACTGAGATTTTCTGGATAATTTAGATGTGTTACATACAGCGCCGCAAAGGTTTCTTCCTGATTTTTGCAGTCGAAACGGTAATTTTTCCAAAAATCATACTGTTCTTTCAGTATTCTTCTGTCCTCCTCTGAAGCACTGTCTCTGAATGCAATATCCCAGACAAAATGTCCGATCTCATGCGGAAGCGTGGTCGCCAGATCAAACCGATAATTCGCGTAAAAAGCTTCGTCAGTCCGAATCATAACGTCATACCGGCTGTCCCCGTCATAATAATAAATGCCGGCAATCGTGTTATCATATCCCTGAAGGTTGCTTCTTGAAAAGCTGACCGTTGCCCCAAACTTTTTGTGATAGTCCAGGATGTGATCCGGAATCTTGCTGATACTGTCGTTGATCGTTGCCGTGAACTCTTCACTGGCGTTTTCTGCCCCAACCACATTCAGCATACTTAAATCCCCGGCATAAGCCTGTCCGCCCATTGTAAGCACCATTACCAGCGTAAGCAGTGTTTTTACCACCTGTTTCATCGTTTTGATTCTAAAATCCATAATTTTTCTCCTTTACTTGTCGTTTCTTTGAGTGATTTTCAACTCAAATTACTTTATTGTTTCGGGTTAATTATGGAATTGAATTATCAAACAAAAGAGAGAAACTCCTTTTATAACCAATTGAACAATTTTACTTAACGGAAATACTCCTTTCCCTCAACTTTCTGCACATACTCCTGTTTTCCCATATCGTAATCATAGCCTTTCTTCCAGGCATCATCATATGGAACAAGGGTACATTCATCTAACCCCAATTGATTTGCTAATGCAAACAGTAGCAATTCGTCTTCTGCAGGATCTTCTGTCACATGAAAACTAAGCGAGGTTACAGTCTTTCCTCTCTTGTTTTCCTTCATTTCCACAGAAATGTCGGTCATTTTGTTAATTTCTTTAATCGCTGGAATTAAATGTCTCCTCTTTAAATACTTATACTCACATGATTCGTCACCAGCCAGAAGACTCTTTAACGCTTTGATGTCATACGAAAAAAATTCCAAATTTTTATATCGGCAAAACAACGGATACAAATAAACGCTGCTTCGATTGTTTAGACGATTTAAGTACATCAGTTTTACCACTGTAAAATCTTTCCTCAGTCCTGATCCGAAGAGTTTTTCCAGATGAGGCCCAAATTCAACAATTATCATCCCTGTGTTGACATTCATCCCCACATGCGAAATCAAATTATATGTGTCAATTTGCCCTTTCGATGAATCATATATCTGCAGTGCAACCGACATCAAGCTTTCCAATTCTTTATAAATCCACTTTGATGTGCGTGCAAAATGCCGGTTTTCGTCTTTTTCGTATCCCAGAGCACAGGTTAGCTCTTTCACAGAAACACACATAATATCAAATTCTCCAGGTGTTTCCACATTGCTTTTCCACAACAGATACAGTAGCAATTTAAGTTTTGTAGCTTCAATCGGTTGATTGTCCTTAGAAATACCGTACTTTGCCACATCGTTGGCTTCAAAAAGCTTATATGATTCGTTGTCGCTGTTCTTACTCAAATATTGCTGTTTTCCCATAATCGACCTCCTTTAACACAATTATGGAAGCTTTAATCCGATTTTTGGTTTTACAAAATGCTACCGTTATCGTAGCAAAAATAATTTGCAGTTCTCCAACCGAAACAGCTTGCTGTTTCTCAGACTGTAGACAAAGTCCCGGCAAAAGCCGGGCTTTTCTACATTTATAACCGTTTTTCTGGTATAATGGGGTTATC
>PPYE01662407.1_pt1 | contig 12744 bp, 7 predicted proteins | sample 1559881 | NCBI WGS metagenome assembly PPYE01 (sample SAMN08240022, study PRJNA423297) | Human gut metagenome, whole genome shotgun sequencing project.
TACGGAATTCCAGGTCAAGGTGGAGACGGAGCGCCAGGAGGCGCAGACCCTGATCGGCTATCTCCAGGCGGACCTCCAGTTGGAGGAGTACCGGCAGCAGCCGGAGCGGCTGCTGGACAAGTATCGGGGAGATTACCGGGGAAACCTGCTGTTTATCTACGACCAGGACGGCCGCCTTCTTTTGGGTGATCCCGAGGCGGACGCGGCGTCTATGGAGCTGCTGGAGCAGGTCTCCGTTCCGCAGATGGGCTGGGAGATCCGCTGTTACCTGGACCGGCAGGGGGTGGGCAGCGGGTTTATTGAGGAGCAGAAGTACATGATTCTGGCGGCAGTGGCCATGCTGCTGGCCATTGTGCAGGCCAGCGTCCTCATCGCCCATAATATCTCTGATCCCATCCGGCGGCTGAGTGAGGTGTGCCGGGGCATCAGCGGAGATCCCGGCAAGGAGAACCAGCTGGGAGAGGAGTATCTGAACAAGACGGACGAGGTAGGGCAGCTAGCCCGGGCCTTTCAGAAGATGATGGAGCGCATCCGGGGCTACACCGGCGAGCTGGAGCGGGTCAAGACTCTCAACGAGAGCATCGTGGAAAACCTGCCTCTCGGGGTGGTGGCCTATGACCAGGACGGCACCCCTATTCTAATCAACGCCGCGGCCTCCACCATGCTCCGGCGGGAGGACGAGCGGGACGGGCAGAACCGCGACCTGCGGATGCTTCTGTCCCGCATCCAGCGGCGGGAGGACGTGCTCCCCGAGCCCGCCCGGCTGACAGATCAGGGCGGAAAGGCCCGGGATTATGAGTTTGGTGTGTGGCAGCTGCGGGAGCCGGACGGCACCCGCTGGGGGGTGCTGTGCACCATCGACGACGTGACCTATAAGAAGCACATGGAGGAAAAGCTCACCGAGGATGAGAAGCTGGCCTACACCGGCAAGCTGGCCGCCGACGTGGCCCACGAGATCCGAAACCCGCTGGCGGGCATCCGGGCGGGCATCCAGGTGGTGAGCCGGAAGCTGGGCGAGGAGCGGGACCGGAAGCTGTGCGGCGGCATGGTGCGGGAGGTGGACCGGGTCAACCTGCTCATTGAAAACCTGCTGAACCTGTCCCGCCGCCGGGAGAGCGAAAAGACCACCGTCAGCCTCAACGCCCTGTTCGAGGAGCTGCAGATGCTCTATTTCAAAGTGGCGGAGAACAAGGGAATCCTGTTCAATGCCCTGGTGAACGGCCGCCTCTGGCTCTACGCCGACGAGGGGGAGCTGCGCCAGGTGCTCATCAATCTCATCAACAACAGCGTAAAGGCCATGCCGGACGGCGGGGAACTGGCCATCCGGGCATGGAAGGAGGAGGATGGCGTCGCCCTGTCGGTGGTAGACACCGGAGTGGGCATGACGCCGGAGAAGCTGCACAAGGTGCTGGGTGAAGGGGGAACAGGCGGCCTGGGCCTCTCTATCGTCCAGCGGCTGCTGGCGCAGAACGGCGGCGTGCTGTCCATGGACAGCACGCCCGGGTCTGGGACCCGGGCGCAGATCCGCTTTCCCCACAAAGGAGGTACGGCATGAACACAAAGGTATTGGTGGTGGACGACGAATTTCTGATCCGCATGTCCCTGGAGAGCGGCCTGTCCGACCTGGGGCACCAGGTGAAGACGGCGGAGACCTTTTCTGAGGGGCTGGCCCTGGCGGAGTCCTGGCGGCCGGACGTGGTGCTGCTGGACAACAAGCTGGGGGGCGAGCTGGGCCTGGAGCACATTGAGGACTTCAAAAAGCTGGATGAGGACATCCAGATCATTATGATCACCGCCTATGGCTCGGTCTCTCAGGCGGTGGAGGCCATGAAGCGGGGGGCCTGCCACTACATCCAGAAGCCCTTTGATCTGGAGGAGGTGGACCTGATCATCCGCCGGAACCTGGATCAGCTGAAGCGACGCCGGAGCCTGGAGCTCATGCGACAGCGGCCCCGGCAGATCGTGGGCGAGAGCGAGGCCATCCAGCGCATCTGCCGCAACGTGGCCATCCTGGCGGAGAACGACAACGTGGACCTGCTCATCTGCGGGGAGACCGGCACCGGCAAGGGGGTGGTGGTCAACGCCATCCACGACAGCAGCCCCCGCCGGGACACCCCCCTGGTGAAGATCAACTGTGGGGCCATCCCTGAGTCCCTGCTGGAGTCGGAGCTGTTCGGCTATGAGAAGGGGGCCTTCACCGGGGCCAACAAGGCCAAGAAAGGCCTGATGGAGCTGGCCAACGGGGGGACCGTCTTTCTGGATGAGATCGGGGAACTGCCCCTGGCCATGCAGTCCAAGCTTCTCACCTTTCTGGAGGACCGGCGCTTCAAGCGGGTGGGCGGCCTGCGGGACATTGAGGTCAATGTGCGCATTATCGCCGCCACCAACCGGGATCTGGACGCGGAGGTGCAGAAGGGGACCTTCCGGGAGGATCTGTACTACCGTCTGAACGTGATGCAGATCCGTATTCCGCCCCTGCGGGAGCGGCGGGAGGACATCCCGGTGCTGGCCCGCTATTACCTGGAGCACTTCAACCGGAAGTTCAACAAGCATGTCCGGGACATCGCCCCCGCCTTTTTGGAGGAGATGGAGCGCTACTCCTGGAAGGGAAATGTGCGGGAGCTGCGCAACGTGATGGAGCGGTGCGTCCTGTTCAGCCAGGGGGAGCTGCTCACCGGAGAGGAGACCGGCCTGGAGTTCAAACGGGAGGACGGCGCCGCCGCGGGCCCCAGCTACCCCATGAAAGATCTGACACAAAGCCCGATTGACCTGAAGCGGGAGGTGGACGCCTTTGAGCGCGCCTACATTGACCGGGCGATGGAGCTCTCCGGGGGCAACAGCAGCCGGGCGGCCCAGCTGCTGGGCTGCACCCGCTTTACCCTGAAACGGCGTCTGGAGCAGAGCGGTGAGGAGACATAGACTGCGGCTGTGCAGTTTTGCACGGGAGGGTGTGCGGTTTCGCACACCCTCCCGCCGTCTTTACCCGCACAGAGTGAATACACGACTGAATGGGATGAAAGGGAACGAAAAGAATTTGTAGAGAAAAGGCGGAATTCACAAAAAACAGGACACATTTTACAAGTTTTTATGAATATTGGAAAAGTTGGCACGGGGCTTGCAATATAATAGAACTGACTATCATTTGCAAGGAGGCAATCCGTATGTACAAAGTAGATCTGAACAGCGATCTGGGTGAGAGCTTCGGCGCCTATACCATCGGCTTGGATGAGGCGGTCATTGCTCACATCTCCTCCGCCAATGTGGCCTGCGGCTATCACGCCGGCGACCCCCTGGTGATGGACAAGACGGTGGCTGCCGCCAAGGCCGCCGGCGTGGCGGTGGGTGCTCACCCCGGCTACCCTGACCTCATGGGCTTCGGACGCCGGAACATGGTGTGCTCCCCCAAGGAGGTCAAGGCCTACATCCAGTACCAGCTGGGCGCTCTGATGGCCTTCACCGCCGCCCACGGGGTGAAGCTGCAGCACTGCAAGCCCCACGGCTCCTTGTACAACATGGCCGCCAAGGATATGGACCTGTCCCTGGCCATCGCCGAGGCCATCGCCGAGGTGGACAAGGACATCATCCTCATGGGCCTGGCGGGCAGCAAGATGCTGGAGGCCGGCAAGCAGGTGGGCCTGCGGGTGGCCAGCGAGGTCTTTGCCGACCGGGCCTATCAGGCGGACGGCTCCCTGGTGCCCCGGAAGCAGCCCGGCGCGGTGATCCACGACAAGGACGAGGCCATTGCCCGCACCATCCGCATGGTCACCGAGGGCAAGGTCACCGCCATCACCGGCGAGGAGGTGTCCATTGACGCCCACTCCATCTGCGTCCACGGCGACAACCCCTCCGCGGTGGAGTTCGTCAAAAACATCCGGGCGGCCCTGAACGCCCAGGGCGTGGAGATCGCCCCTCTGTCTGAGATCGTGTGATGTGTGACTGAGAGACAGACATAAGGAGAGACCCCTGAATTTCATATCATGGGAGGTACATTATGAGTAAGGAACCTAACACCCTGAACCAGCCCGCGGCAAAACCCAGCCGCTCGGTGCTCTTCGGCGCCGCCTTCCTGATGGCCACCTCGGCCATCGGCCCCGGCTTTCTGACCCAGACCTCTACCTTCACCGCCCAGCACGGGGCGGCCCTGGCCCTGATCATCGTCATGGCCATCATCATGGACATCACCGCTCAGATGAACATCTGGTCGGTGGTCACCGTCTCCAAGATGCGGGCCCAGGATGTGTGTAACAAGCTGCTGCCCGGTCTGGGCGTGGTCATCGCCATTCTGGTAGCCATCGGCGGCCTGGCCTTCAACGTGGGCAACGTGGGTGGCGTGGCCCTGGGATTCAACGCCATGTTCGGCCTGGATCAGACCATCGGTGCGGTGGTAGCCGGCTGCCTGGGTATCATCATCTTTATCAACAAGAACGCCAAGACCATCATGGATAAGGTGGCCACCCTCCTGGCCGCCATCATCCTCATCACCGTGCTGGTAGTGGCCGTCATCTCCCAGCCTCCTCTGGGTGAGGTGGCCAAGGGCGTGACCCGGGTGGACTATCTGCTGAACCCTGAGAACAACGCCTTCACCGCGCTGACCACCCTGCTGGGCGGCTCCTGCGGCGGCTACATCGCCTTCTCCGGCGCCCACCGGCTGCTGGACGCCGGCATCTCCGGCCCCGAGAACGTGGGCCATGTGCGTAAGAGCGTCATTCAGGGCTGCGGCACCTCCGGCCTGGTCCGTATCCTGCTGTTCCTGGCGGTGCTGGGCACCTGCATGAGCGGAACCCAGTGGCTGGCCGAGAATGCCCAGATCATCACCGATGCCGCCAACGGCGGCAACCCCGCCGCCGAGGCCTTCCGTCTGGCCGCCGGTGAGTTCGGCTACCGCCTGTTCGGCCTGTGCCTGTTCTCCGCAGGCGTGTCCTCCGTGGTGGGTGCGGCTTTTACCTCCGTCTCCTTCCTGAAGACCCTGCACCCCTTCATCAACAAGTATGAGCGCCAGTTTGTGGTAGGGTTCATTGCCTTCTCCACCCTGATGATGGTCATTGTGGGCAACGCCGCCCAGCTGCTCATCGTCGCCGGCGCCTTCAACGGCCTGATTCTCCCCGTGACTTTGGGCGTCATGCTCATCGCCAGCCGCAGCAAGCGGATCGTGGGCACTGAGTACAAGCACCCCATGCCCCTGATCGTTCTGGGCGCCATTGTGGTGTGCATCTCCCTGTACTCCGGCATCCAGGCTGTTCCCGGCATCCTGAATCTGTTCGGCTGATCCCAGGTGAACATTTGATCCCAGCGCCCGGCAGGCCATCTCTTTGGTCTGCCGGGACTCACAAGAAAGGAGCCTTCTATGGCTGATGTAAGATTTCTCCTCTCCGGGGACTCCTCGGTGACAGTGGAGTTCGGCAACGAGATCAGTCCGGCCATCAACGCCCAGATCCGCGCCTTCACCATCGCCCTGGAGGAGAGCAAGCTCCCCGGCATTGTGGAGGTGGTCCCCACCTACCGCTCCCTCATGGTCCACTACGACCCCGGCGTCATCCTCTATGACGAGCTGGTGAAGGAGCTCAAGGGCCTGATGGGCCAGCTGTCCAATATTCAGATCCCCCCCAGCGATGTGCTGGAGATCCCCGTTCTTTACGGCGGGGAGGCGGGCCCGGATCTGGACTTTGTGGCGGAGCACAACCACAAGACCCCGGAGGAAGTGGTCAAGATCCACACCTCCACCGAGTACCTCATCTATATGCTGGGCTTCACCCCCGGCTTCACCTACCTGGGCGGCATGAGCGACGAGATCGCCACCCCCCGCCTGAAGCAGCCCCGGGTGAAGATCCCCGCCGGCTCGGTGGGCATTGCCGGCTCTCAGACCGGCGTGTACCCCATCGACTCCCCGGGCGGCTGGCAGCTCATCGGCAAGACCCCGGTGCGCATGTACGACCCGGACCGGGCGGAGCCCATCCTCCCCAAGGCGGGCGAGTACATCAAGTTCTATTCCATCACCCAGGCGGAGTTTGACGCCATCGCCGCCCAGGAGGCGGCGGGCACCTATGAGTGCAAGCGCCATCCCAGAAAGGAGGGCGGACAATGAGCATCACGGTATTGAATCCCGGTCTGCTGACCACCGTACAGGACATGGGCCGCATCGGCTATCAGCAGTTCGGCGTGTCCGTCTCCGGAGTCATGGACCCCCGGGCGGCGGCCACCGCCAACATCCTGGTGGGCAACCCGGAGGACGAGGCGGTGCTGGAGTGCACCATGCTGGGTCCCCAGCTGCGCTTTGACGCGGCCAACACCATCGCCCTCACCGGCGGAGACCTGATGGCCTCCCTGGACGGGCAGCCGGTGCCCACCTACCGGGCCATCGCGGTCCAGGCGGGACAGACCCTCCGGTTCCAGGCCCCCAAGACCGGCTGCCGGGCCTACATCGCCTTCACCGGCGGACTGGACATCCCACAGGTTATGGGCAGCCGCTCCACCTACATGAAGGCCAAAATTGGCGGCTTCCAGGGCCGGAAGCTCCAGAAGGACGATGTGATCGGCTTCCGGGCCCCCGGCACCCCCAAGAACCTGAACGAGCGGTACATCTACCCCGAGTTCATCCCCCGCCCGGTGTACACCATCCGGGTGGTCATGGGCCCCCAGGACGACGCGTTCACCGAGAAGGGTATCGCCACCTTCCTGGGGGAGACCTACTCCGTCACCAACGAGTTTGACCGCATGGGCTGCCGTATGGACGGCCCGGTGATCGAGCACGTCACCGACGGCAACATCATCTCCGACGGCATCGCCTTCGGGGCCATCCAGGTGCCCACCGAGGGCAAGCCCATCATCATGATGGCCGACCGGCAGACCACCGGCGGCTACACCAAGATCGCCAACGTGATCTCCGCCGACTTCCGCCTCCTGGGCCAGCTGAAGGCCGGGGACAAGGTGAAGTTTGAGAAGGTGTCCATCCAGGCCGCCCAGGAGGCCCTGCTCAACCAGCGGGCCGCCCTGCGCACTCTGCGCCGGTCCCTGGACATGTAACCGACACGGGCCCCGTCCCTCTGGGGCGGGGCCATAAGACAGAAGGGATGGTAACTATGGCCTTTGACATTACCCCTTATATTGACAAAAAGCCCTCTGAGGTGCGGGAGCTCATCCGCCAGGGCGTCATCGACTTCCCCACCGCCGGCATGTGCCGGGGCTACGCCCAGGCCAACCTGGTGATTCTGCCCCCCGAGTACGCCGACGACTTTGAGGAGTACACCAAGAAGAACCCCTTCCCTTGCCCGGTGCTGGAGATCATCCGGGGCACCCCGGAGACTCACGCCATGGGGGAGGGCGGCAACATCGTCACCGACATCCCCCGCTACCGGGTGTATGAGAACGGCGTGTTCACAAAGGAGCTCACCGACGCCTCCGAATACTGGAAGGATGGGTATGTGGGCTTCCTCATCGGCTGCTCCTTCTCCTTTGAGGAGGCGCTGATGGCCGCGGGCATCCCCGTGCGCCACATTGAGATGGGCTGCAACGTGCCCATGTACAAGACCAACATCCAGACCGTGAAGGCCGGCCCCTTCGAGGGCCCCATGGTGTGCTCCATGCGCCCCATGACCCCGGAGCAGGCCCAGGTGGCCTATGACATCACGGTGAAGATGCCCAACGTCCACGGGGCTCCGGTGCAGATCGGCGACCCGGAGAAGGTGGGCGTCATGGACGTGATGAAGCCCGACTACGGCGACCCGGTGGAGATCCGGGAGGGCGAGGTGCCCGTGTTCTGGCCCTGCGGCGTCACCCCCCAGGCGGCGGTGGAGAACGCCAAGCCCCCCATCGTCATCACCCACGCCCCCGGCCACATGTTCATCACCGACATTTTGAACACTGAGCTCAACGACTATCTGGAAGCTCAGAAGCACAAATAAAATTTCTATCTCCTTTTCATATCAGGAACCGGACCCGGCGCGGGGGCGCCGGGTCCCCTCCTTTCTTTGAAAAAGAAAGGAGGCAAAGAAATTTTGTGCGAAGCTCCGCTTCGCCTCTGCGTTTTAAGGGACAGGTTCCAGACCTGTCCCTCTTTCTATATGTAGAGCCGTTCGTAAATACGCTGTAGGGGCGGGTGCCCTCACCCGCCCGCTGGCTCCCTGGCGCATGTCCCCGGCGGAAGCCCCAAGGCTCCCCTACCCGGCTCAAGTACCTTTGGAGGGAAAACGTAAGGCGGGGGCTTGCCCCCGCCGCTCTTGGATGGCTCCCGTAGGGGTGGCCTTGGGCCGCCCGTACCTGTCAACAGGCGCACTCCGCACCAATTCCCAATATATGTATCCAAACGTCCCACAAAGGACCAAATTCCTCCCTATTTGAGCAGACCCAAAGCCTTCCCCTTTAGGGGAAGGTGCCCCAGTGCACACACTGGGGCGGATGAGGGGGTACATCCCCTGTAGGGGCGGCCCTATGTGGCCGCCCACCTCGCTATCGCCCCAACTCAAACAAGGAGGAATTTTGAATTATGGAGACCAATTACACAACCAATTATCAACTGAACCAGTGGGAACCCACCGACGCGGTCCAGCGGGTGGACTTCAACGCCGACAACGCCAAGGTGGACGCGGCGCTGAAATCCCTGTCCGACCAGGTGGTGCAGAAGGCCAACCAGTCCGCCGTAAACACCTTAATTACGGCAGTGAACCAGAAGGTGGACGCGTCCACAGTCAACGCCCTCTCCCAAACGGTGGCGGGCAAGGCGGACCAGAGCGAGGTGGACGCGCTGACCGCTAAAGCAGGGACCCAACTGATCAGCCGTACCACCATGTCTGCCGCAGCCGCCCTTTTTTCGGTTGAGCTCTCAGACCTCCTCTGGTCCGAGTGGGCCACAGTGACCATTCGAATCAAACCCGTGCTGCCGGAGGGCGGGAGATACGCGGTCTATTTCAACCAAAGTCCTGAGGTAGAACTTACTTGGGAAGATGCCACAGACCTGTTCACCACCGTGCTGTTCCCACTCTATGACGCGGATCAACAGGCCATTTCACTGGTATGTCCGCCCTTCAACGGAAATTCTATGCGGCCCATCGGCGCCAACTACAGCGCTATCGAAGAGCTGTGGATCAAGGGCGAGGGGTGTACCTTTCAGTCCGGCACAGTCATAGAAATCTGGGGAAATAAGTGAAATGAGATAGGGAAAGCCCCCAGACCATAAGGCCCGGGGGCTTTCGAATTATACTAAGATTTACTCAGCTCGCACTCGTATAACCAACTTCTACACTCTTGTCAGCGGTCAGATTACCATTCAAAGTAACTTTGAACGTAAATCCGGTTCCACCTTCATCAGGAGTATACTCACTCGCTGTGAAGTTAGTAGTGTCATTTACGGTGCCAACGTAAGCGTCGGTCCAGCCAGAGGAACCAACTACATGCAGGACAACAGAATCACCCGCACCCATTCTTACAATGTTATCATCGTCACCAACGATACTCAACGTATAGGTAGCATTGGAAAGGGTGCTATTATCAAGTTCAAAGGTTACATCGAACCGAACCTGCTTCACCAGGACAGTCGCGGTAGCATAGCCATTTGCATCGAACTCCACAGGCTGGTTCGCGGAAGCAAAGTCATAATCATCCGGAATGGTCAGCAGTTCTTTGTTGGGACTCTTGTTCAGCAGGGCATAGGACTTGTCTGTCTCTGCCTGAACCCCATTGACGAGCTGGGTGCCAACCTCCGTAGTGCCGTCCTTCACATCTACATAGGTCACGAAAACATCCATGCTAGCAGCAGTAACAATAACCTGCGCACCAGCAGCGTTCACCGCATAGTAGGTGTCCCGGCCATTGACGCGGTCATTATAGAACTCCACCACGCAGAAGTAGTAGTAGTTGCTCACATCGTCAGTGGGCACGGTGTAAGTGTCAGAGGTAGCGCCCGGAATTCTGGTAGCACCACCGGTGACAGCACCGGTCTCATCATTGACAGTAATGGAATCAACGGTGTTGCGGTACCACTGATAGCTGACAGCCTCGTCACGCTTGGTGTCGTTGCCGGTGGGAGTGGCAGTCAGGACCACACCGTCGTCGCCCACCTGGACGGTCTTGCCGCCGCTGACGGACACAGAGCCGCCGGCGTCATTAGTCCGATCAAACTCGATGATGACCAGATTCTGGACCATGTAGTCGTCCACCACAGCCAGGATTACGTCATCGTCATCAATGGCGATAGCATTATAGGAGCTGACGGTGATGTCGCCGTTGTCCTCGACATAGAAGATGTTGGCATCCTCATCCACGGTGATGGTCTCGCTGTGAGTGGCGGGGTCGTCATCCTTGTCCAGAGAGGTGCCCAGGATAACAGTATACTCCTCGGAAGTACGGGCAATACCCGTGTACTCGCCATAGCCAGCGCCGTCAGCGATGTTCAGGTCAGTGTGCATCACCAGACGGGTGATGATGCCGTCCTTATTCACAGAGTAACGGTCATAGATGTGGTCGCCCACAGTCTTGCCGTTCACATTAGTGTGAGTAGTGCCAGTCTTATCCACCACAGTCACAAACTCAGCCACACGGACTTCGTCCACGACAGCGCCGTCCTCAGCGGCCTGATAGATGAAGTAGTCGCCGTCGGCATCGTGAATCAGGTTGGACACGGACTCAGCGGACAGATACAGACCGTCGTTGTTGCCGTCGTCTACCACAGTGGCGGAATCGGGCACGATGAACATGATGGTGGTCATGTTGCTGTTCTTGCAATACCAGTAGACATTGACGTCATTTTCAGCAGGAGTGGTATCCGTCTGAATGGTGGGGGCATTCTTGATGCCGGTGTAGGCGGTCCAGTCGGGCTTGATGCTCACGGCATCACTACCGTCGTTGTCATCAGGATCACGCACTACAAAGGTAGTGGCGCTGTTGGCACGGACAACATTGCCGGTATCAATGGTAATACCAGCTCTGTCATTGACCATGTCGAAACCGGTGGAATCATAATCCTTCTCGGTCACGTTCCAGGACGCGGGATTAGTATCCTGCTCGGTGGCTACAGCACGCAGAGTGTACACATTGTTCTCGTCAACACGGTAGGTAACGATAACGGGCTCGTTGCTGTCCCAAGTACCGTCACTGTTCCAGGTGGTATCGACTTTACCGTCGGTGCTCTTCCGCACGTTCAGGTTCTCGGGATCAGAGTAGTCCTCAGCGGTGTCCACCCGGGCCTCAGTGCCGTCGGCGAAGATCAGATAGGCCTGATTGGCGGTGTTCCAATCGCCGCTGGACACATTGTACAGCAGGGCGTAATCGCCGATCTCGTCGATGCGCTCCACATAGATCAGGTAGCCGTAGCTGTCCAGATAAACGGTGTACTCCTCATCCACGGAGATGTCGCCCAGCTCCTCGCCGGCCACATACTTGGAGTCGGTGTAGCGGGTGCCGTCGATGGTCAGAGCCTTGGCATCTTCCTCATTGGTGTCATCGTTCTCAGCGCGGGTGACCACGCCGTTGACCTCCTCGGCCAGCTCCACAGACATGATTTCGTCCGCGGCCTCAGAGTAGGTGTACAGCACGTAGGCGTCGTCCTCGAAGCTCTCCTCGGTCTCAAACTTCTCGCCGCCGCTGATGGGAGCAGCCTCGCCGTTGATGGCGGCCTCGGGGGCTACGATCACATAAGCGGCTTCGTTGCCGTCAGCCTCAACGGAGCGGACAATAGTACCCACATAGGTGTTCACGTGGGTAATCAGGGCGGTGTCATCGTCCTCGTCATAGAAGACCTCAGTGAGCACGCCGTTGCCAGAGTTGGGCAGCTTAGTCTCGCTGCTGCGGCGGATCGCGACAGAATTGTCCACTTCCTCGCCGTCCACATAGACGGTTACATCGCTGCTGATTACGCTCTGGCCCAGACCCAGATCGCTGTAGATCTCACCAGACTCCACGCTGGTGGTATAGGTCAGGTCAGGAGTCTCAGCATAGGTGCCGATCTCGCTGTTTTCATAATACCAGGTGCGGGAAGGACGGCCAAAGTCATCGGAAGTACCCTCGCGCAGACGCAGGTCACCCTGGTACAGCTGCTCGCCCAGCTCCACGATGTAGCCGCTGACCAGGTCGCCGTCGTTGTTGGTCTGACGGTCGCTGTCGATGGCGGAAGCATAGCTGGCGTTGCTGGTAATGTAGTTGTACTGGACGCCGGAGGCGATGGTCACGTTGCCGATAGACCAGCTGCCCTCGGTAGAGGCGGTGACAGTGCCGGCCTCCAGGGTGTTCAGCACCAGCTTGGCCACGTCGTTACGGGTCATGGGGGCGGTCACGCCGGAGTCCACGCCGTTGAACAGGTCGATGGCGTTGCCCTGGCGGGTAGTGGCCAGCTGCCAGTCGCCGCCGAAGTCAGAGGCATACTGGAAGTAGCCCAGAGCCTTCATCAGCATCAGGGCGGCCTGGGCGGTGGTCACGGTGTCGGAACCACCATAAATGGTGTCGCTGTAACCAGCGGTGATGCCGTTGGTCCAGCAGGCGGCCACGTAGGGCTCAGCCCAAGAGGGGACATCAGTGAAGGGGCTGGTGTCCTTGTAAGTGGCTACGTTATACTCCATCAGGTTGGCCATAACGACAGCCATCTCGTTGCGGGTGACGTTCTGATCAGGGTTGAAGTCGCCGTTCTCGTCGCCGACCATAATGCCGACGGCCTCGAGAACTTCAATGGCTTCCTGATTGTGCTCAGAAGTCACGTCCGCGTAGCTCGCGGCGCTGGAGCCCATCACCATCAGGCCGGAAATCATGGCCGCGGTGAGACCC
>PPYE01645498.1_pt1 | contig 12742 bp, 10 predicted proteins | sample 1559881 | NCBI WGS metagenome assembly PPYE01 (sample SAMN08240022, study PRJNA423297) | Human gut metagenome, whole genome shotgun sequencing project.
TTCAATGCAGTTTTATATATTCTGGGATTCCTATCCTTAAACCTTGGAATCGTCAATTTATTACCCATTCCAGCGTTAGATGGCGGAAAGATTTTATTAAACTTAATTGAAGTGGTTCGGCGTAAGCCAATGAAAATGGAGACAGAGAATATGATTACACTAGTCGGCTTTGGTTTCTTAATGTTGCTAATGCTGCTAGTTACTTGGAACGATATTCAAAGATACTTTTTCTAAATGATTTAAAGGGAGTCGAATTGAAAATATGAAACAATCTAAGATTTTAATACCTACAGTAAAAGAAGTTCCAAATGATGCGGAAGTGCTTAGTCACAAAATGATGCTTCGGGCTGGTTACATTCGCCAAATTTCGGCCGGAATGTACGCCTACCTACCAATGGCATACAAGGTAATGGAAAAAATCAAGCGGATCATTCGCGAAGAAATGACCGCAATCGACGCGGTAGAAATGCTTACCCCAGCGGTGCTGCCTGCCGAGTTATGGAAAAAATCAGGCCGTTATGAAACTTACGGCCAAGAATTATATAAATTTAAAAACCGTCACGACCGGGATTTTATTTTAGGACCTACTCACGAAGAAACCATGACAACGTTAATCCGGGACGAAGTAAAGTCTTATAAAAAACTCCCGTTAACTTTGTATCAAATTCAGATGAAGTATCGGGATGAAGACCGTCCCCGTTACGGATTGCTTCGCGGACGAGAATTTTTAATGAGTGATGCATACTCTTTCCACGCGGATGAAGAAACACTTGACGAAAGCTTCCGTGCTTTCGAGAAAGCTTATCAAAATATTTTTGACCGGTGTGGTCTCAAATATCGCGAAATTGTTGGAGATGCTGGTGCAATGGGTGGTCATGACTCTAAAGAATTTTCTGCAATCGCATCGATTGGAGAAGACACCATTGCTTACTCAGAAGAAAGTGACTATGCTGCAAACCTCGAAATGGCCAGCAGCGTTTACGAAGATTTACAAATGCATGAAAATCCTGCTGAAATTGAAAAGGTCGCTACTGGGGATGCCCATTCAATTGACGAAGTTGCCAAGGAACTCGGTGTAGATGATGGGCGCCTAATCAAGACCATGGTTTTGATGGCGGATGACCAACCGGTTTTAGCTTTACTTCGGGGAAATGATCAACTTAATGAAGTTAAGCTAACCAACTTGCTGCATGTTGATGAATTACGGGAAGCAACTGAAGAAGAAGTTACTCGTTTAACTGGTGCACATTTTGGTAATTTAGGACCCGTTTTTGATAAACGACCAGAAGATATTCAAATTGTTGCGGATAAGTATGTTGAACAGATGGTAAATAGTGTGGTTGGCGCTAACGAAGATGGTTACCATTACACTAATGTCAACGTGGGTCGTGATTTCGATGTAGATCAGTTTGCAGATATTCGAACTGTTAAGGAAGGCGAATTAGCTCCCGATGGGAAGGGCAAATTAAAGTTCACCAAGGGAATTGAAATTGGCCACATCTTTAAGATTGGAACCAAATATTCTAAGGCATTGGATGCAACCGTTCTTGACCAAAACGGACGTGCAATTCCAGTTATCATGGGTTGCTATGGTATCGGGGTTAGTCGGTTACTTTCTGCAGTTTCAGAACAGTTAGCTGATGAAAATGGGCTAGTTTGGCCGAAGAATATTGCGCCATTTGACGTGCACGTAATTCCAGTTAATGCGAAGAATGACGAACAAATGCAAGTTGCTGATCAAATCAATACAGAATTGGTTGCAGCAGGTTACGACGTTTTGATTGATGATCGTAAAGAACGGGCTGGAGTTAAGTTTGCGGATTCAGACTTGATTGGAATTCCTTTACGCGTCACGGTTGGTAAAAAGGCTAGTGAAGGAATTGTGGAAGTTAAATTGCGTCAAACTGGCGAAACGGTGGAAGTTAAGTTGGCTGAATTGAAGAATACGGTCGAAATTTTATTAAATCAAGCCCAGTAATAATTGGGAAGACTGAAAGCTGGGGGTAACCCAGCTTTTAATCGTTCATACCCCAGATATTTTTTAGGGAAGCAAAACCTAAATTAATAAGCACTTTAGGAAATTGGGTATTGTGGTACCAGGAGGACCAAAAAATTGAGTTTATCAGAAAATGAGCAATTTAAAATTTTGCTAAAACAAATAGATTGGTCGGCCCCGCCAGCGGTTGGCGAAGGACTAATTAAGAATTTAACGGTTCATGCAAATTCGAAACGCTGGTTTTTTAATTTTGAGTGGGACGATATTCTACCCTATGATCAGTTTGCAGAATTTGATGAGCGGTTGAAACATACTTTCAAACCCATTGCAAACGTCGACTACCAAATTAGCACTCGGGCAAATACAATCACTAAAGAACAAGTAGCGGGATACTGGGATTGGATTATTAAGCATAGTGGCATCCAATCCTCGTTATTACAGGTACTATGTGATAAGGCAGTTCCTGATTTTCAAGACCAAGTGTTAACTGTTAAGGTCGACAATGAAATCAGCCAAAATTTGCTTAGCGAAGAAGCGTTACGGACAATTGGACAGAAATATCAGCAAGCCGGGTTTCCCCAATTTAAAATCCAGGTAGCGATTGACAATGATGGAGCCGAACAACGCTTAGCCCAATATCACGAGGAAAAAATTAAACGTGATAAGGAAATTGTCCAAAAAGCAACTGAGGCAATTAAAAAAGCAGAAAAGAAGAAGGCTACCGAGAAAAAAGCCGCTCCCCAATTCAACGGGAAGGTTCAAATTGGTAAACCGATTAGTGACCAAGAGCAGGTTACACAGTTACGGGATATTAACCAAGAGGAACGTTCAGTAACCATATGTCACCCAAATCAGTCACGCAGAGCGCGAAGATACTGCTGACGAAAAACGGGTTGAATTGCATTTGCATACTAACATGAGTACGATGGACGCTACTAATAGTATTAGCGACTTTGTCAGCCAGGCTGCTAAATGGGGGCATCCGGCCATTGCCGTTACCGATCATGCTGGGTTACAAGCCTTTCCTGAAGCATATGCCGCTGGTAAGAAAAGCGGGGTTAAACCACTTTTTGGTGTGGAAGCTAACCTAGTAGATGATGGGGTACCGATTGCTTATAACAGTGCACACCGCACACTTAAAGGCGGTAAATACGTCATCTTTGACGTGGAAACGACTGGTTTGTCTGCGATTTATGACAAGGTAATCGAACTTTCTGCGGTTAAAATGGAAAATGGTAACGTAATTGATGAATTCGAAGAGTTCATTGATCCAGGGTTTCCGCTATCTGAAACCACCATTAACTTAACCAGCATTACTAACGAAATGGTCCGGGGTTCGCTTTCGGAAAAGGAAGTTTTTACCAAATTCCGGGAATTTTATGAAGACGCGATTATTGTTGGGCACAACGTTACCTTCGATATTGGTTTTATGAATACCGGCTATCTACGGCACGGGATGGAAGAGATTAAAAATCCAATTATTGATACGTTAACCTTAGCGCGTTTCCTATACCCAACCTTAAAAGGGTACCGGTTAAATACGTTGGCTAAAAAGTTTAACGTAGCTCTAGAACATCATCACCGGGCCATCTACGATGCGGAAACGACTGGACACCTTTGCTATTTGTTCTTAAAAGATGCTGAAGAGCGTTATGGAATTGAATATCATGATCAACTAAATGATCACATGACGGAAAACGACGCGTATAAACATGCTCGGCCGAATCACGCAGTTTTGATTGCCAAAACGCAAGCTGGGTTGAAGAACCTATTTAAATTAGTTTCGTTATCAAACGTTAAGTACTTCTATCGGGTGCCACGAATTCCGCGTTCAGAGTTAGAACGATTACGGGAAGGCATCATCGTGGGCTCTGCTTGCTCAAGCGGTGAGGTTTTCACCGCGATGGCACAAAAGGGTTACGTTGAAGCACGGGATCGGGCTAAGTTTTATGATTATTTGGAAGTAATGCCTAAGCCAGTTTACCAACCGTTAATTGACCAAGAAATCGTTAGTGACACTAACAAATTGGAAGAAATTATCGGCAATATCGTTAAATTGGGTAAAGATTTAGATATTCCGGTAGTGGCTACTGGCGATGTGCACTACCTTAATCCGCAAGATGCAATTTATCGAAAGATTTTGATTAATTCTCAAGGAGGAGCTAACCCGTTAAACCGGACCGAATTGCCTGACGTGCACTTCCGCACCACGGATGAAATGCTGGAAGCCTTCCGTTTTCTTGGGGAAGAAACTGCCCACCAAATTGTGGTTGAAAATCCTAATCAAATTGCGGATAGCATTGATGACATTAGTCCGGTCAAAGATAAGCTATATACGCCTAAAATGCCGGGTGCTGAGGACCGAATTAAGCAGTTGGCAATGGATCAGGCTCATGCTCTTTATGGTAAAGAATTGCCCGAAATAGTTAGCGAGCGGTTAGATAAAGAATTGACCAGTATTATCGGAAATGGTTTCTCAGTAATTTATTTAATTGCCCAGCGGTTAGTACACAAGAGTAACAAAGACGGATACTTGGTAGGTTCCCGGGGGTCGGTTGGTTCTAGTTTTGTAGCTACGATGTCTGGAATTACCGAAGTTAATCCGTTGCCGCCACACTACCGCTGTCCAAACTGTCAATATTCTCATTTCTATACTAAAGGGGAATATGGTTCTGGATACGATTTACCAGATAAGAAGTGTCCAGAATGCGGTACTTTGATGATTGGTGACGGTCAAGACATTCCGTTCGAAACTTTCTTAGGCTTTAAGGGAGATAAGGTTCCGGATATCGATTTAAACTTTTCAGGAGACTACCAGCCAATTGCGCATAACTATATGCAAGTTTTGTTCGGTAAGAATAACGTTTTCCGCGCTGGAACAATTGGTACCGTCGCTGATAAGACTGCTTATGGCTACGTGAAGGCTTACGAACGGGACACTAACCAGCATTTGCGTGGTGCCGAAATTGAACGGCTTGCCAAGGGAGCTACCGGAGTTAAACGGACGACCGGACAACATCCAGCGGGAATTTTGATTGTGCCTGATTATATGGATATCTATGATTTCAGTCCGATCCAATACCCAGCGGATGACCAAACCGCAGCCTGGGAAACGACCCATTTTGATTTCCATTCGATTCACGATAATATTTTGAAAATGGATATTTTGGGACATGATGATCCGACCATGATCCGGAAACTGCAAGATTTGTCCGGCATTGACCCACAAACCATTCCTACTGACGACCCGGGAGTAATGAAAATCTTCTCCGGTCCCGAAGTGTTGGGGGTTACAGAAGAACAGATTAAATCCAAGACCGGTACGCTAGGAATTCCAGAATTTGGTACGAGGTTTGTTCGGGGGATGTTAGAAGAAACCCATCCAACCACTTATTCTGAACTATTACAGATTTCAGGACTTTCTCACGGAACCGACGTGTGGTTAGGAAATGCGGAAGAGTTAATTAAAGCGGGAACCATTACGTTAAAAGATGTTATTGGGTGCCGGGATAATATCATGATGGACTTAATTCATTATGGACTTGATTCGCAATCGTCCTTTAAGATCATGGAAAGTGTTCGGAAAGGTAAGGGAATTCCAGAAGGTTACGAAGAAAAAATGCGTGCAGCTAACGTTCCTGATTGGTATATTGAGTCGTGCGGGAAGATTAAGTACATGTTCCCGCGGGCCCATGCTTCAGCTTACGTCTTGATGGCGTTGCGGATTGCTTACTTTAAGGTTTATTATCCATTAGTTTATTATGCAGCATACTTTACCGTGCGTGCCGACGATTTTGATATCGTGGCGATGTCTCGGGGAAAAGAATCCTTAAAAAACCGGATGCAAGAAATTAATGACAAGGGTAATGAAGCTTCAGCAAAAGAAAAGAATTTGTTGACTGTTTTGGAATTAGCTAATGAAATGGTCGAACGAGGCTTCAACTTTAAGATGATTGACCTTGAAAAATCGGATGCGGAAGAGTGGTTAATTGATGGCGACTCATTGATTGCCCCATTTAACGCGCTTCCTGGTCTGGGATTAAACGTTGCTAAACAAATCGTGGCAGCTCGGGCCGACAAGCCGTTCCTTTCTAAGGAAGATCTTGCAAAACGCGGGAGGTTCAAATTTGAGTAGCAATGTTGTTGAAAAAATAACGGAATTAGCTAGACCCGTTATTGAAAGTCATGATTTCCAACTAGTGGAAGTTGAATTCGTGAAGGAGGGTCAGGGTTGGTTCCTCAGGTTTTATATTGATAAAGTCGGCGGAATTAACATTGAAGAATGCGCCATGGTCAGCGACGAATTAAGCGAACTCTTGGATCAGCAAGATCCCGATCCGATTCCACAAGCTTATTTCTTGGAGGTTTCCTCACCAGGAGCAGAACGTCCTTTAAAGACTAAGGAGGACTTGGCAGCTGCTGTAGGGGAATATATCCATATCTCATTATATGCGTCAATCAACAAGCAAAAGGTGTTTGAAGGATACCTCAAGAGCTTTGAAAATGATGAATTAGTTTTAGATTACCTAGATAAAACTAGACATAAAGAATTGAAAGTCGCTTACAATCAAGTGGCGTTTGCTAGATTAGCAATCAAGATTTAGAGGAGAGTTAAAAATGAGTAAAGAAATGGTTACCGCTCTTGCTAACTTAGAAAAGGAAAAGGGAATTAAGCAAAGCGTAGTTATTGAAGCGCTGGAAGCTGCCCTAGTTTCTGCGTATAAGCGTAATTATGGTCAAGCACAAAATGTTGAAGTAGAATTCAACGAACGGAAGGGTGATATCCACGTCTACGCTGTCAAGAAAGTAGTGGAAGAAGTGGAAGATGACCAATTACAAGTTAGTTTAGCAGATGCTTTGCAAATTAACCGGGCTTACGAACTAGATGATGAAATTCGTTTTGAAGTAACGCCAAAAAACTTTGGCCGGATTGCTGCCCAAACTGCTAAGCAAGTAATTATGCAACGGGTTCGGGAAGCAGAACGCGAAGTTATTTACGAAAAGTACAGCCAATACCTCGATGAAATGGTAACTGGTGAAGTTGCTCGACGGGATAACCGGTACGTATATGTTGACTTGGGTGGCGTAGAAGCCGTAATGTCTAAACAGGACCAAATCCCTGGTGAACAATACGAACCGCACGACCACATTAAGGTATACGTAACTAAAGTAGAGTATAGTGGACGTGGACCACAAATTTTTGTTTCTCGCAGTCATGAAGGATTGTTGAAACGCTTGTTTGAACAAGAAATCCCAGAAATTTACGACGGGACGGTTGAAATTATGTCCGTTGCACGGGAAGCTGGCGACCGCGCTAAGGTAGCGGTTCGGTCAAATAACCCAGACATTGATGCGGTTGGAACCTGTGTAGGTCCCCGCGGTCAACGGATTCAAACCATCGTTAACGAATTACATGGCGAAAACATGGACGTAATTGAATGGGAAGATGACGATGCAGAATTTATTTCCAACGCCCTTAACCCAGCAGAAGTAATCGATGTTTTATTTAATGAAGAAGAAGAAAATTCTTGCATCGTCATTGTGCCTGATTACCAACTATCATTAGCCATTGGTAAACGGGGACAAAATGCACGTTTAGCTGCTAAATTGACTAATTATAAGATTGATATTAAATCAGAAACTGATGCTGCTGAATTTGTTGAAGAAGATGACGACGAAGAAGTAGCAGATTCTGCCACTGAAATTGAAAGCAGTGCTGACGAAAGCACAGTTGATGAAAACGTCTTGGAAAGTGAATCAAACGACGATAGCGACGAAGAATAAGCCCATTGGAGGTACATTTCAATGAAAACTAGAAAGATCCCGATGCGTAAAGATATTGTAACTAACCAAATGTTTCCAAAACGCGAGCTAGTCCGGGTGGTTAAAAACAAAGAAAACGAAGTATCCATTGATCCAACTGGGAAAGCTGCTGGACGCGGTGCTTACATTGGACTAGACGTCGAAATTGCTAAGAAGGCCAAGCAAAAGCGGATTTTTGACCGTACTTTTCAGGTTAAAATCGATGATCAATTTTATGATGACTTAATTGCATACGTTGATCACCAACAAGCCCGTAAAGAATTGTTTGGGGATAAGTAATGAAACCCGCAGTTCAACAATATTTAGGGCTAATGCGCCGGTCGGGAAACTTGACGACGGGGCAAGAATTGGTCTTGAATTTAATTAGAAGCAAAAAAGCCAGGCTAGTACTTTTGGCAGAAGACATTGGAGAATCCAGTAGGAAGAGAATTATTGATAAATGCCATTTTTATGAAATCCCGGTAGTCGTTGCTGGCTCAAAAGCAGAAATTTCGGCAGCAATTGGACAATCGCGCTCGGTAGTGGCAACCACCAATAAGGGTTTCGCAGAAGGGTTCCTCAAGAGATTAAATGAATAGGAGCGTGAAACGATGGGCAAAAAAAGAATTTATGAATTAGCCAAAGAAATCAACGTTTCGAGTAAAGAAATTATTGAAAAGGCTCAAGCAGATGGTCTTGACATCAAGAATCACATGTCAACACTCGATGCCGATTCAGAAAAGCACCTTCGGGAAGCTTTTAAGAAAAATGCTGGCTCCGAAAAACCGGCAGAAAAGCGGACACCGAAGTTCCGCTCTAGTAAAACTGGTAAGACCGTTGTGAAAAAGAGCGGCCAACCAAATAAAAATGGTGCGAAGGGTATTCAAAGATTGAAATCAAACACTAACGATAACAAAAATACAGATCATACAAAAGAAGAAAAGCGGCAAAGTAATAACCGAACACGGGATAACCGCAATCACAACCAAAATCATAACCAAAACCGTAATCGAAACCAAAATAACGGTCAAAATCGGCCAAAGCGTGAACAAAGCGAACGCCAAGACAAGCAAAAGGCGATTCGGGCATCAGTTGCGGAAGCAGCACGAATGGCAGCTCAAGCAAATCGCGAAATTGCTCATGAAAAGCCCCAACCTGCTCATAAAAAGCACGTAAGAAATAATGCTGAACGTCCACAAGAACATAAGCGTTCAAATCAAAACCACTCTAACACTACCCCGCAAACTAACAAGCGGCCGGTGGTTGCGGAAGCAGTGGCTGCACCTGAAGCAAGCAAAGAACGGACAAACAATAACAAAAACTACGGTTCTAAGAACGGCAACCGGTTTAACAATAACCGGGGCAACAACCGTCCTTTCAACAAAGAAAACCGTAAAAACAAGAAGAAAAACCGTAAGGCAAAACGCGACGGCCGTTTGAAAGAAAGCCAAAAGAAGGTCGTTACGGCTCGTAAAGAAAAGCCGTTGCCAAAGGTACTTGAATATAGCGAAGGCATCAACGTTGCGGAAATTGCTAAGAAGATTCACCGTGAACCAGCTGAAATCATCAAGAAGTTATTCATGATGGGTGTAATGGTTAACCAAAATCAATCACTTGATAATGACACGGTTGAACTATTAGCGGCCGATTACGGAATCGAAGCACAACAAAAAGTGGAAGTTGATATTTCAGATATCGACAAGATGTTTGAAGATGAACAAAAGAACACGGATCATCTTGAAAATCGTCCGCCAGTAGTTACCATCATGGGACACGTTGACCATGGTAAAACTACTTTACTAGATAAACTTCGTCATAGTCACATTACAGAAGGCGAAGCTGGTGGGATTACTCAAGGAATCGGTGCTTATCAACTTAAGCATGACGACAAGCTAATTACCTTCTTAGATACTCCAGGACACGCGGCCTTCACTGAAATGCGTGCGCGGGGTGCTGACGTGACTGATATCACCATCTTAGTTGTAGCTGCAGATGATGGGGTAATGCCACAAACTATCGAAGCGATTAACCATGCTAAGGCTGCCGAAGTGCCAATCATCGTTGCGGTTAATAAGATCGATAAGCCAGGTGCAAATCCTAACCACGTAATGGAACAACTCACGGAATATGGTTTGATTCCTGAATCATGGGGTGGCGACACGATCTTTGTTGAAATTTCAGCTAAGTTTGGTAAGAACTTAGACGAATTACTCGACATGATCTTGTTACAAGCTGAAGTCTTAGAACTAAAAGCTAACCCTGAACAAAATGCGGCTGGTTCCGTAATTGAAGCTCAATTGGACCCTGGTAAAGGTTCAATTGCAACTGTTTTAGTACAACAAGGAACTATGCACGTGGGTGATCCAGTTGTAATTGGAAACACGTTTGGTCGGGTTCGGACAATGACTAACGAACATGGTCGGCGGGTTAAGGAAGCTACTCCATCAACCCCAGTTGAAATTACAGGACTAAACGACGTTCCTGAAGCTGGTGACCGTTTCGTAGTCTTCGATGACGAAAAATCAGCACGGGCAGCCGGTGAAGAACGGGCAAAACGTGCTCAAATGGAAGAACGCAAACGTAACAACCACGTTACTTTAGATAACCTCTTCGATTCACTTAAGGAAGGTGAAATGAAGAAGGTTGACATCATTATTAAAGCTGACGTTCAAGGTTCGGTAGAAGCTTTAGCAGATAGTTTACAAAAAATTGATGTTGAAGGCGTCCGGGTTAACATTATTCATAAGGCCGTGGGAGCAATTAACGAAAGTGACGTCACTTTAGCTGCCGCAAGTAACGCGATCATTATCGGATTCAACGTGCGGCCAACGGCACAAGCTAAGCAAATGGCTGACTCTGAAGACGTTGAAATTCGGCTACACCAAGTTATTTACAAGGCAATCGAAGAAGTTGAATCCGCAATGAAGGGAATGCTTGAACCGGTTTACGAAGAGGAAGTAATCGGACAAGTTGAAGTTCGGGAAACTTACAAAGTTTCTCGGATTGGAACCATTGCTGGTGGATACGTAACTGAAGGATTTATCACCCGGGATGCTGGCGTACGCTTGATTCGGGATGGCGTGGTCATTTACGATGGTAAGCTAGGCAGTCTCCGGCGCTTCAAGGACGATGTTAAGGAAGTTAAGCGCGGATTTGACCTTGGTCTAACAATCGAAAAGTATAACGACATTAAAGTCGGTGATGTAATTGAAGCATACCGGATGAAGGAAGTCCCAGTCGAATAGTAAGGGGGATTTGAAGATGGCTCGACAATATCGTGCAGATCGTTTGTCACAAGAAATTGAAAAAGAAGTCAGTGACATTTTACGTCGCCGAGTTCGTGACCCTCGCGTGCAGGGAGTTACTCGTGACTAAGTTAAAAGAGCAATCATGGACAGGAACGTTTCCAGCAAGTAAGCAGCTTATGGGAACCATTCCAGGTCGAATGGTTGCTCTTTTTAAGTTAGTGGGAGATACTGATTGGGATGAACATTTTGTATTCCACGGTATCTACTGTAAAATACTTAAGAAGAGCAAATTTGCACGAGAAATGTGAGGTTTATTTTGATGGATGGAATTATTCCAATTAATAAGGAACGCGGAATGACTAGTCACGACGTGGTTGCTAAGGTGCGTGGAATTTTAAGAACCAAGAAGGTCGGCCATAGCGGTACCCTAGATCCTAGCGTGGATGGGGTTTTACCGCAAGTTATATGAGTATGCTCGTGCCGGAGAAACGGTGGAGCGGCCTAAAAGAAAAATCCAAGTGTACCAGTTTAAACAAATTCGCCCTACGGAGTTCGACGAGGAAAAGGGAGAACAAACTATTTATTTTGAGGTGCAGTGTGGTAAGGGAACTTACGTTAGGACTTTAGCAGTCGATTTTGGTCGGCAATTTGGGTTGCCAGCCGTAATGTCTGATTTAACTCGGACAAGTAGCGGAGGGTTTGAACTAAAAGAGTGCGTTACTTTGGCAGAACTTGAGCAGGCTCGTGACGAAGACCGGGTCGAAAGTGATGTGCTACACCCGATTGACCATGCTTTAGCAAAGTTTGAGGCAATTGAAATTACTGATTCAGAGTGGCAATTAGTTCAAAATGGGGGCTTTTTGAAGCGCGCACTTACCGAACCGATTGTTGCCGTTAAGTATAAAGGTAAAATTCAGGCGCTGTACCAATACGACGAATCTCGTCAAGTATACCGCCCAGAAAAAATGTTGTTGGTGAGATAAATGCAAATAATTAAGATACATCATCCGTATGATAAAAAAATGATTCCCGAAGAAAAGGTGGTGCTTGCTTTAGGATTTTTTGATGGCATGCATCGTGGTCACCAAGCCGTAATTCAAAAGGCTCGTGAGATTGCGAACGCTAAGGGCTTAGCGTTGGCGGCAATGACTTTTGATCACCACGCTTCGGTAGTTTTCCCCAAGCCGCAGCACCGGTTTAGCGCGTTAAGCTACCTAACTTCTGTATCTCGGAAAGCAGAGTTAATGGAAGCGACGGGAGTGGATATTCTTTACGTAGTTAACTTTACTTCCGCATTTGGCAGTTTAACCCCGCAAGAGTTTGTTGACCAATACATGGTCGGATTAAATGCTGAAGTGGTGGTGGCCGGTTTTGATTATACTTTTGGGCCAGTTGCCACGGCTAATATGGATACGTTGCCAGAAATTGCGCAACACCGTTTTGAAGTAGTTAAAGTACCTAAAATCATTGCACAAGGGCAAAAAATTGGATCGACCGCCATTCGAAACGCCGTTGCCGACGGGGAGATTGACGAAGCTAACCGGTATTTAGGGTACCCCTTTGAAACTAATGGTTTAGTAGTCCACGGCGAAGCGCGGGGAAGGACCCTCGGGTTTCCTACCGCGAACATTGTTAGCAATCCTAATCAAATCACTCCTGGGATTGGCATTTACGTTGTGGAAATTAAGATTGCCGA
>PPYE01540277.1_pt1 | contig 12740 bp, 3 predicted proteins | sample 1559881 | NCBI WGS metagenome assembly PPYE01 (sample SAMN08240022, study PRJNA423297) | Human gut metagenome, whole genome shotgun sequencing project.
AATTTTACAGCGTTTTTATGCGATATATCCGACTTTTATAATTACTAAGTCGGTCTGCCGTCAAGACGGTGGGGATTGAAGTTGATAGAACTTCTATCCCTAAAACTTCTAAGCGTTCACAATCACAACTCGTCCCACACCAACCCTTCCAAAACCTCAACCACCAAAGTAAGTCCTAACTAACCTAATTTTTACAAAAAAATTTTCAAAAACCTCTTGACAAACGCCGAAGTATCGGTTATAATAAAATCAACAAATCAGTAAACGTTACTGATTTCGCTAATAACAATAAGAAAATAATGATTTTATCACTATGAAAGGATAGGTAATTTACTATGAAAAAGTGGGTATGTCCGGTATGCGGTTACGTTCATGAGGGAGATACACCTCCCGAGTTCTGCCCCCAGTGCAAGGTTCCCGGCAGCAAGTTCACAGAGCTTAAGGAAAACGATAAGCTTGTGTTTGCAGACGAGCACAAGGTAGGCGTTGCAAAGGCAGTTGAGGATGAAGAGATTCTTGCAGGCTTAAAGGCTAACTTCGAGGGCGAATGCACAGAGGTAGGTATGTATCTCGCTATGGCAAGAGCCGCTCACAGAGAAGGTTACCCCGAGGTAGGCCTTTACTACGAAAAGGCAGCTTGGGAAGAGGCTGAACACGCAGCAAAGTTCGCAGAGCTTTTAGGCGATGTTGTAAGCGCATCGACTAAGGAAAACCTCGAAAAGAGAGTTGCCGCAGAGCACGGCGCTACACAAGGCAAGCTCGACCTCGCTAAGAGAGCAAAGCAGTTAAATCTTGACGCTATCCACGACACAGTTCACGAGATGGCTAAGGACGAAGCAAGACACGGCAAGGCTTTCGAAGGTCTGCTGAACAGATACTTCAAGTAAGCGGCGGCTGTGAGCCGCACCAGATTCGCCGTTCCGGCTGTTTCAGTTCGGCTAAGGTTACGTTACCGGCGGATATTAACGTTATAAATATACAATTAAGGGTACTGCCATATTCTTCGCAGTACCCTTTGTTTTTACGGCTGTGAGCCGCACCGGATTCGCCTTTTTCAAAATTCTGCTTACCGCAGGACAGCGAAACGGCGTATCATAAAAGCAATAAACAAATCAAGCCGTAAGCACTCTTGCTTACGGCTCAGTTTGTTCTTATAGTAAAAACGCATCCGATACACAAAAAAGAACATCGGTCGCCCGGTGTTCTCTTTTTTACTGTCAGCTTATTTGGCTGTATTCACATTCGCATAAGTAAAAGTGCTTGTATTTGCACCCTTATAAGACGCAATCCTTACCTTATACACGCTTCCGGCCCTGAGTCCGTCAATAGTGACAGTAGCATTCGTACTGCCCTTTAACGTCTTTTTGACCCACTTGCCGCCTTTGTAAATTTCAACCTTATATCCGTCTGCACTGGCGTTTTTACCCCACTTAACGGTTATCGAGTTGCTTTTTGCCGATACAACCTTGACATCGGTTACCGGTGAAAGCACTGCAGTAACCGTAGTATAGCTGTAATCGCCGTACAGATTGTCCTTATACGCTCTTACCCTTACTTTATATGTGCTGTAAGGCGTAAGTCCGCCAAGCACAGCCATTGCTGTCTTATTATCGGTTATGGTCTTTTCGACCCACTTACCGCCGATATAATATTCTACGTTATATCCGTCAGCGGTTGCATCCGCATTCCATATAACAACCGCCTTTGAGTCAACTGCGCTCTTTACCTTAAGACCGCTGACCTTTGTCGGAGCGGTAGTGATATAAATATCGTCGAATGTACTCTGAAGCTCACCCTTATAAGCCTTTATTCTGACCTTGTAGGTTTTGTAGCCCTTAAGCGAGCCTATTGTAACGGTAGTTTTGCTATTACCGGTCAGCGTCTTTTCGTTCCACTTACCGTCTGCATAGTACTGAACGGTATAACCGTCCGCACTTTCGTTCTTATCCCATTTAAGCGTAAACGAAGAAGATGTTACTGTCTGCGTAATACCCGTAACTTTTGACGGGAGCGTATCGATATAGCCGTATGTATACGGGCTGTAAAGGTCGCCCTTATATGCGCTTACCCTTACTTTATATCGTGTTCCTGCACAAAGTCCGTCTATAACCGCCGCTATATTATTGTTGCCGGTAACAGTCTTTACGGACCACTGATTATCAATGTACCACTCTACCTTGTAGCCGTCCGCTCTGGTGTTTCTGCTCCAGCTTATTCTTACCGTTTCATCGGTAGCCTTCACCGTATTTATATTCCATACGGGAGAAGGAACAGTATCAACATAGAAACATCTGAACTTGCCGGTGAATCTTCCTGCATAAGCCGCTATCCTTACCTTATATTTAAGGCCTGCAGAAAGACCGCTCAGCTTTGCCGCTACTCTGTCGCCGTCCGTGCTGAAGCCGATCTGCTTCCACTGATTGCCGACATAGCATTCGACATAATATCCGTCAACGCCGCTTATATTCTTCCAGCTTATATCGACTTCATTGTATGTTGTCTTTTCAACCGCTATTTCTTCCACATCGGGAATAGGCTTTACGGGAACACGGTTTCCGATATATGAATCCTTACATCTTGTGCATTCAAATACGCTGTAGCCTTCGTTGCGATAGTCAGGCTCAACTACTTTGATTACAACATAGTCGTGACCGAGAGGTTCGCCATACTCCGCTCCGCATATTTCACACTTTGCCTTTTTGGTGCAGGTAGCCTCTCCTCCGGAATGCTCACATTCGGTTATCGTAGCCGTTACAACGTCCGACTTCATCGAAACTCCCGCCGTTGTAGCATTGCTGTAGGTAAGACGGCAGTAGTACCTGCCCGTTGTGAGATTTTCGAGCGACAGCTTTCTGTCTGTAGCGCCCTCTATCTCTGTTTCGTTGCCGTTTTCATCAATGGCGATCCACTGATAAGCAACATTTGCGTCGACCTCGCCTGAATACCACGGCTCTGCATTTATTTGAAGTGACGGTATGTCGCCCGGATAATAGCCGTTGGTGTAATATACAGTATCAATCGGCTTGATTATCTGCATCGGACACAACCGTACCGTAAGTCCGTTTGTCGATGATGCCGTTGCCTTATTAAGACTGTATATATCTATCCACTCTTTTGTTCCTCTGTCCTGTACCCAGAAGCCGGGATCGATATAATCGGCTATCACCTTATCACTGACCGTAGTTACGATTTCGGCAAACCCACCTGACGAAATGGATACATTACCGCCGTTTATAGTAAGGCAATTTATATTGTTGGCAGTCATTGTAACATTTCCGCCGTTTATGGTCACATTGCTGCCTGTAGCAAGCCCGTCAAATGTGACATCACCGCCCCTCACTATGAATGCGTCTTGATTCTCAAACGCTGTCACCGCACAACGTCCCGTAACCGTCAGCTTTGCCTTGCCGTTTATGATGATCGGACGTGAGAACGCTGTACGAACTGCGTACTTGAGCGTGAAGTTACCTTCGGTTATGACTAACTGACCGCCGTATCCGTTCTTGTTATAAAGCGGATATAAGGTACAGCCCTCGTTTTCGCTCTTCTGAGCGTCTTTCGCAGCCTCGTCAAGATCGTTATAATACTTGACATCGTCGCCCTTTGTTATCTTTGCATTGAACTTGCTCTCGCATATCTCGCAATATGTCGGCTCGGTAATATTACCTGCGGTTTCCTTGTCCGCTGTAGGATCGACCACCTGAGAATGATCACAATCAACAAGGTCTATGCTTACAGTGTTCGACTTTATTTCATAGCCGTCATCGGTAATAACTACGAAGTATATCTTGGCAGCAACGCTGTTGCCCGCCTTATCAATTATTTCGTCTGCCGACAATTTAGCGTCCTTTACAAGTGCGCTTAAGCTGCTATAAATTATATCTCCGCTTACATAGGAGTTTATACCGTATCTCTTACTTACATACGAGTCGTTCAGGTTCGAGCCGTGAGCAAGAGCAAGGTTGAACTTCAGCGTGGGGTTTGCGTTGCTGTTGCGATACAGCTTGTTTATTTCTGTGCTAAGCGTTGCGCTCTTTATCGGCGCTTCTTCTACATTCACCGGTTTATTGTCGTTATTCACACTGCTATAAACGCTCTCTGCACGTTCTGCAATTGAAAGCCATGCACCGCCGTCCTTTTTATATGCATAACCGTCAGCCAGAACAGATTCAAGACTGCCGTTTGCTATCTCGATGTTGTAGAATTTACCGCCGCTGATTTTTGCTTTAGCGTTACCTATAATGGTCAGAGCGTCTATAACGCCGCCGCCTATTTCTGCATCGCCGTCTATGTAAACCATCACCGATGTGAATTCACCGCCGTTGATGATTAACTTTGAGTTTGCGTAAGCTTTAATAGGCATCCGCATTTTGCCATCGCCGCCTACGGTAAACATACCGCCGTCGGATACTTCTACAGGTGCGTTGAAAGCAAAAGTGCCACCCAGTTTTTTACCGTTCAGTGCAAGCGTTACATTGCCGGTAATGGTAACGCCCTGTGTAAGTTCGCTGTTTGTAATATCCTTATACAGCGTTACAGTAGCCGTACCTGCCTCGTTAGCCTTGGCAAAAGCGTCATAAATATCGCTGAACAGATCTGTCTGCTCGCCGCCGTCAGCCGTATAGCTTACAGTTGCAGCGATTTCCTCATTGCAGTAAGGACAAAGGTTTCCGTCAAGCGCATAACTGTCGTTTTCGTCCTTATGGTCGCACTTTATAACATTAAGATAATTGGCTTTGGTCATGCTCTGAATTTCAGCATATTTGAAACCTGAACCGACAATCGCATTTAAGCCTATAACTCTGCTTCCGCTCGCAATTGCCCTGCCTAAAGTATAATTGCTTTCATTTTCGCAAGTGAAGATGTTGAACGTACCGCTTACTATAGAGACATTATATCCGCTTCCACCGGTCGTGTCTGCTTTCATGCTTAAATAATCGGCATTAACATCATTGATGACCGTGTCTCCGCCGTTTATCGTTATTGCGCCGATATTAGCACCATCGGCACTAACCTTTCCGGAATTTACAACTAAATAATTCAATGTGGCTTTACTGTCAATTAAAACATTGGCATTCTCACCCGATACCGTTACACCGGTAAGTGAACTTGAGGCTGCTTGCGATGCCGTAAACGTTATATCTCCGCCCTTGACATCAAACGCAAATGTTGTGGTGCCGTCATTTTTATTTAAATCAACGGTAAATCTACCCTTGCTTATGTCAAATATTTCACCATCATTAACACCACTGTAGTCTAACAGCTTTAATGTACAGCCTTCGCTTTCCTCGGCAGCGCCGATAGCGTCATTCCAGTTTTCGTAATACGATAACGTGCCGTCAGACAGCTCTACCGAAGCCGTTAGTGCTCTGTTGCATATACCGCACACACAACCGTTATCGTCACATTTTACGCTTTCGCCGGGGTGCTGGCAGGTAGCTACTGTAAGCGTTACCACATTCGACTTATAATCATATCCGTCATAGGTAAATATGCAGTAATATTGGATTTCTCCGTCTTCTGCCACCGCTTTATCAACTTGATCGCCAAGTAAATAACAGTAACCGTTTAATAATTCTGTTTTTTCGCTTATTACCGTTCCGTCAATTAAGCATCCGGTAATATAGAGTGTTTCATTTCCCGAATATGTCACATCGGCCGCGAAAGTTGAAGCCTTTTTACCGTTACGGTATATTATCGGTGACTCATTCTCAGCGGAAATTGTTGCGCTCTTTATCGGTGCTTCTTCTACGGATAACGCTCCTTTAGAACCGCCCAAATAGCTATCTTTTTCACGCTCATCAATCGAAAGCCAAGTGCCGTCAGCATTTTTATACGCATAACCGTCTGCCAGTACAGATTCGATTGCCTTGCCGTTGTACATAAACAAATACTTGAATTTACCGCCGCTGACCTCTGCTTTACCCGTACCATAAACGGATAAGCAGTCTATTATACCATCCAGGATTACCACTTCACTGTCTGAAAGGGCATACACATCGTAGTATTCGCCGTTTGTAATGGTTAATTTTGAGTCCGGCTTAGCTTCAATTGCGCTCCATACTTTACCGTTTCCATTCACGGTAAGCGTGCTGCCACAAATATATATTTTTTTTGCTTTATCCGTAGCGCCCAATGTTTTGCCGTTCAGTGCAAGCGTTACATTGCCCGTAACATTTATTTCATGTGCAATTTCACTGTCTGCAATATCCCTGCACAGCGTTATTGTAGCCGTACCTGCCTCATTAGCCTTGTCAAAAGCGTCGCATATATTGCTGAACAGCTCTGTCTTTTCGCCGCCGTCGGTATAGCTTACGCTTGCGGCAAACTCAGAGTTACAGTATTTGCATATACCGCCCTCATTAAAGGCATAACTGCCGTCCTCATTCTTATGCTCGCACTTTGTGACCAGATAATACCTTCCGTCATCGTCACCGGGAGCTAAATAGCTTTCTTCGGCTATATCACTGTATAATAAAGCCGTCACTATTTTCTCCGCAGTCGGATCTGACGGGTTATCATACCTTATAACACGCACACCGCTTGCAAGCACGTCCTTCAGCTTAAACGGTTCGAAAACGACATTGCCGTAAGTACCGCCGCCTATAGTCACCTTTGCGTCGGTTGTGGCATTGGCTATAAACAATTTATCAGCACCCGCATTATTGTCGGCATTTACGCCTTCGCTGATGTTTACAGTACCGCCTGATATAATAATAGTACCAAATCGGGTACCTGAACCTTCAGGCAGCGTAAGTGAGCCGCTAATCATATCTATAGAGCAATTGATTAACATATGACCTTCGGCAATAACATCGGCACCTTCAATACATATTTTTCCGCCGGAAGCACTGATGACACAATTATTATTCATTGCGGTAATCGTAAACTGACCGTTTGACAGTGTAACATAGTCCTTAATCTTACCGCTTGTTACAAGAGTGAAAACACAGCCCTTGTTTTCAGCCTTATCGGCATATAATAAGCCTTCCTCAATGCTGTCAAAATATTCGTTAGTAGTACCGTCGGCTGATGTCACCTTTGCATAAAGCACAGCACCGCACGCACACTTTGTATTTGTCTCGTTGTATGTATGAGTATGCGCTACAACTGTGACATTTGTAAGTCTTCCGCCGATTGTCTTCGCACTGCCGTCAACTATACTTTCGGGGAGAGTTGTGAATTCTTGTACGGTCGCAAATGCATAACCCTTTGCAAGCAGATCGTTTACAGGTGTGCGGTTGCTTTCCTCGCCGCAGATGGTGTTGTACCTTCCGCCGTATAAAGCTACACCGCTTGCGTGTGCAATATAAACATTCTCAAATATGCCGCCGTATATTTCGACACACTTAGCACTGTTAATGACTAAATTGAGTACATCTGCGGCTGAACTGCCGCCGTCTGCAGTACCGTTTATAAGCGTACCGCCGTTTACACTAAAAGGTGCGTCTATGCATCCGTAGTAGGTGCTTTTCCTGCTGTCCTTAAGGTACAGCACACCACCGTTATTTACACTTATATCTGCCTCTCCGCCGAGTGAACATCCGTTCACATCGACAGTAACCGTTGTATTGCCGATTTCTACGTTCTGTGTAATCTCACAGTTCTTATACAATGTCAGCGTACAACCGTTGTTTTCCGCCGATAATGCCGCAGTAAAAGCGTCGTCTATATTATCGAAATACTTCGCTGTTCCCGCGCCCGAAATGCCCGCAGTAAGCTGATATTTGCAGGTAGAGCATACACCTGTTTTGCTGTCAACATCCGTATGACCGCACCGCTTACCGCAAATCGTACACTTGCCCGTTGTGCTGTCGTAACTGTGACCTTCATGTGGTATTACAATAACAGGTGTTGCAAAACCGTCTTTCAACAGTGTTTTTGAGCCGTCTATCGGCTCAGGATTGGGAGACTTCATAAACATACGGTTCTCAGCCAACAAAGTCAGTATTTCTGCGTTTGCTCTGTCCCCGCCGCCGTTATAGCATATTGTTTTGAAAGCTCCGCCGTGAAGAATTACGTCACTGCTTGCATCGTTTATATTGAGTGTTATAGAAAATGTACTATAGCAGTCAAATGTACCTGCACCTACCGACACAGTTCCCATAGCGCCGCAGTTTTCGTCAAATGTCAGCTTACCGCCGGCCGCTACATTGAAATCGCCATAAATACGATTATTTTTTCCCGATCCCGTAACGGTTATATCTCCCGAAACAGTTAACGTACCTACATTGGCTTTCTCAGCGATCCACAGCGTGAACTTACCGCTGAGTGTTGTATAGCTGCCTGTATAATTCTTGTATACTCTTAATGTACAGCCGGTGTTTGCGTCACTGTCAGCCGCTTCAAAAGCCGCTCCCATCTCAGTTTCCTTATAAACAGAAGCTACAGCCCCATCCTTTACGATAACAGCCGCATACTGATATTCACACTCGTTACACTTACCCGTTTCGCTGTTAACATCGCTGTGAGGGCAAACATATCCGCAGCCGCACTCGCCGTCAACATAGGTATGGCTGTGGTCTTTGATTGTCAGCGTTTCACTGCTTGATATTTCCTTAACATTTGCATTGAAAAGAGTTCCGTCAGTCTTGAAGAAAGCCTTACCCTCTCCGAGCATATCGTATAATGTCTTGCTGTCCCTGGCGTAAAGTCCGGCTGGATATGCACCGGCTTTCAATATAACCGTACTCGAATCATATACATAGATCGAAGTGTCTAAAACTACATCGCCGTCTATTATAAGCGTACCGCCGGCGTATGAAGCGTCGTTTGTCGGATATACATTACAACCGAGCATAACCGGATTGCCGCTGTTTTTGATCGTAAGCTTTCCGCTTTTGCAAGGAGTAATACTCCGGATTTTAAATTGGCGTCCGTTTAAGTCAATTGTAAGTTCTCCGTATAAGTCATACTGAGCGCTTGGTTTAGAATAATCCTTAAACAGCTTTATCGTACCGCTTCCGTTGTATTCATTCAGTAAAGAGTGAAGCTCATCGGTATCTACATACTTTAAGCTTCCGTTCTTGTCTGTATAGAGTGCGACAGACACAACCGCACCGCAGATTGAGCAGATGCCGTTGTCCGTGTTTATATCACCGCCATGCTCGCAGGGCTTTCCGCACTCCTCGCACTTGCCTGTTCCAGTGCTGTATTTGTGGTCAGCGTCAGTATGCTCTACAACAGTAAGCGCAACGGAATAACCCATACTTCCATATTCTTTATAAAGATCAAGATAATTGCCGTTATCTTCACGTCGCAGTGCCTGCCGGGTAACATCAAGAAGATTGCCTAATTTCAGAGCGCCGGAATTGTTTTGGCGATGATATGTCAGCCCACCTAACTTCATTCCCGTAGCGAGCTTTACAGATGTCGTTGTAGTTCCGTCATCATTCACGGATGCTATCACAGTCAACTGTTCTGTAGTTACTTTTGCGCCATCGTTTACAGCAAGCCGTGCACTGTCCTCAACAAAAATTGTATTAAATTCTACATTTGCTTCGCTGTCAATTATGAATGATCCGCCGCCTTTGCGAACATACACCTGCGTAACATAACTGCCCGCTGTGCCGGTTAATGTAAGCGTGACGTCTTTGTTGACCCCAAGTTTGTTGACCCCAAGCTTGATATTGTTCAGCTTGTGACCGTTAAGGTCGATCATAACATTGTGTTTTACATCTATAGTATCTAAAGTTGCAGTTGCCGATGCATCGCCGATATCCTGATAGATCTTTACATAGTTTTCGGTATCGGCAGTAACACTGTTAAGGCAGTCTGCGAGCGTGTCATAGCCTGTCGGCGCATTGCCGTCTGTGCTGATTGTAGCAACAAACTGATGCGCACACTCGTTACACTTACCCGTGTCAATATCAATATTGCTGTGATCACATAACGCTCCGCAGTTTGTGCATTTACCGTCGGAATAACCGTTTTCATGTGCACATTCTTTATATGTAAATGTAAATTTTTCTGTAACAGTTTCTGTGCTGTCACCGTCTGAATAGGTTATATCGCAATACAGAACATAATTTCCGGCAGGAATATTATCCGCAAGCTTGAATTCGCCGTTGCTTCCGGATACTGCCGCACCGAGCTCATCTGCACTGTATGCACTGTTCGTACTGTACCAGTTATAGCTTATGCTTTCACTGTCAACCGTATAGGTGCTTACAAGCTTGTAATTGTCCTTCTCTTCCTGCGAAGTGTTTGTATAGAAAACCGTTCTGTTTGTGTTGTCACCCTGTGTAACCTTGTTGAAACGGTTTGCATTCGACTTTACCTGAACGGTATTGGATACAATATCTCCGCACTTTATTGTAAGAGTATTATCAGTGTCGTATGTAACCGAAAACTCGGTATCGCAGACCATGCACACCCAGCCGTAATCGGTCTTGATTATGCTTGCTAATAAATCGGGTTCATCGCCGCCGAAACAGCCTCTTGCGTCTGCAAACTCTTCATCGCTCATATTCTTCAGAGTAATATCAAAGTAAACCGTACCCTTGAGCTTGATATCAGTCATGTCCATGTCTTCAATTATTTCATACTCTTCAGTCTTGAATATTCCGATTTGGTTTCCGAGTATTATACGGGGAGAAGTATCAGGCTTTATAACTACCGTCTTAGCGTCCGCTCTGCCAATCTCATAATAGCCGCTGTTAAACTCGGCATTGGCTGTCACTGAGCTTTCCTCAGCCTTGAACTCAGTCGAACCCTTTACTACAAATTCGTCCTCGTTTATTGTCGGTACAGTTTGACCGATAGCGTATGAACCGCCCGTAGTGTAAACCGAGCCTGTACCGTTCATTATAAGGTTTACTTTGTAAATGCCATACTTAGTACCGTAAGCAGTGACCTTACCGCCGCTTATTTCGGCATCCATTCCGTCGCCGTTGTTTCCGCTGTAGTATATTCCGACTCTTGCTGCATTGCCTTCAGGCAAAGTAATACTGCCGTTTTCGCTGACGGAAATTTTGTCACCGAAATTACTGGTAAGCAATATTGCACTGTTTAACGTAGATTCATTAGCACAACCTACTGCAGTAAGACTGCCGTTGCCGTCAACAGTAATGCCGCCGCTGACATTGACAGCCACACCCTCAAAAGATGCAGTTGTCGCATTTGCGTTCAGCACACCGTCATTATGTATTTCAAGCGAATTTGTCTTTACAGTACCTGTTGCGTTTACTGTACCGCCGTTCAGGATTATTGATCCGCCGAGAGAGCGTGCCATACTGTCTGTAGAGCGGTTCTCTGCATTCAGCACACCGTCGCCGCTGATTGTCATTGTGCCGTCACAATTGACCTCTTTATTATTTACGGCACTGAGAACATATGTATCACTTTTGCCGGTATCGGTCTGTACGATAGTATTGTTACCGTTCAGCACTATCTCCGTACCATCGGGGACTGTTACGACGCTCATACTGTCGGTTGTCGCCTGAATGTTCACTCCGTCAAGCGTCAGCGTCTTTGTGTCATAATCCCAGCTCCAGCCGGCACCGTTTTCGTCCGCCGTCTTTTCTCTGAAATCAAGCGGTGTCGTGATGACATTGCTCTCGCCGTCATGCGTATGTGCCTCGCCCTCGGCAAATGCCGATAACGGTACAGCCGTCAACGTCATTGCCGCAGACAGCACCGCACTTATGAGCCGTACAAATTTTTTCTTCATGTTTTTCCTCCTGTAGATTTACCCGTGCTTATGCCATGCACCTGCACTTATGCAGTGCCTCCTTCAGCTTTTCAAGCGGTATCGGCTTCTTGTGGAAATAGGTACAGCCAAGCCTGTATGACTGCGCCCCGAATCCCTCATCGTCCGACAGCCATATTACAGGCGTATCCCTGTCGGCATTCTTTGCCGCAATAACGCCCTCCATACCGTCCGCTCCGTCGGCAAGCACGATTATAAGGTCAGCCGTCTTACACTCCTTCGCAAAGCTCTCATACCTCTGACATGCCCTGTAGGCAATTCTTCGATATGCCGCCGTTGCGATTTGTGTTATTTTCGCTTTCAGTATCTCCGCCTCGTTTGCGGTATCGTAAACGCAGATGAGCATACTTCTCCCCTTATAATTTTATAATTATATCATAACTCATTTGCTTTGTGATTTCAACTTTTTGGCACGAACGGTTGTTATAACGGCACGAACGGTCATAAATGCGGCACATAATACAAAAAACCGGCGCCCTACAGACACCGTTCAAGTGAAATATATTGCCAGGCACTGCCTAAAACATTTTCCGCAACGACAAGGAATTAATATTTTCGTGAGTGTATCGGTACAACTGCACTGACACCAACCCTCCCAAAACCGCACTATCCCTTGCCCCGCGCCATATCCTTGCCTCCCTTGTCAAAGGTGAGGTGCTGTCACCCGAAAAAATTCGGGCGACTACCGGAGGGATTGCTCCCTATCCGCACCAACCCTCCCAAAACCGCACTATCCCTTGCCCCACACCATGTCCTTGCCTCCCTTGTCAAAGGGAGGTGGCTTGACGGCAAGGCACAAGCCTAAATTTTACAGCGTTTTTTGGGGATATATCCGACTTTTATAATTACTAAGTCGGTCTGCCGTCAAGACGGAGGGATTGCTTTACACCCACCAACCTTTTCATCCCCACAACCATTGCAAAACCGCACTATCCCTCAAAAAGCACTATATCCTTGCCTCCCCTCGAAAAAGGGGAGGTGGCACGGCTGTAGAGGTTTTTCGGCTTGCTGTACAGTATTCAGATAGTCC
>PPYE01003059.1_pt1 | contig 12737 bp, 9 predicted proteins | sample 1559881 | NCBI WGS metagenome assembly PPYE01 (sample SAMN08240022, study PRJNA423297) | Human gut metagenome, whole genome shotgun sequencing project.
TATAAAATGGAATTTGATATTGATCTGATGATCCCGGATAGATCTCTGAGTATCCTGGATGGTGCCATTGTGGTCACAGGATGGCAGTCCTGCACAAATGAGGGAAGCTTTTCCAGGGCAATCCTGGATGCTCTTGCCAGAGAATATGATTTCAGCCTGGCAACACCTTTTGAGGAGTATCCGGAGAAGATACAGGACATTCTGATCAACGGAACTAATGGACATTCTGTAAAGGTTTACTATAAAGGGCAGCGCGGAGAGGGCGTTTACGATGTGGCGTTTCCGGGGCTGATCCGAAATGTGGAGCAGCGTTACAGAGAGACAGGCTCTGATGCCATGAAGCAGGAGTATGAATCTTTCATGCGCATTACTCCATGTAAAACCTGTAAAGGTCAGAGACTGAAGAAGGAATCACTGGCTGTGACTGTGGCGGATAAGAATATTTATGAGGTCACCAATCTTTCCATAGAGAAGCTGAAAGCCTTTCTGGCGGATATGCAGCTCTCCGAGCAGCAGCAGCTTATCGGCAGACAGATTCTGAAGGAAATCAGGGCAAGGGTAAGTTTCCTGTCAGATGTAGGACTGGATTATCTTTCATTGGGACGTGCGACAGGAACTCTTTCCGGCGGCGAGGCGCAGAGAATCCGTCTGGCTACCCAGATTGGTTCCGGGCTGGTAGGAGTTGCCTATATTCTGGATGAACCGAGTATCGGACTTCACCAGAGGGATAATGACAGACTTCTTGGTTCTCTGATGAAACTGCGTGATCTTGGAAACAGCCTGATCGTTGTGGAGCATGATGAAGATACCATGCGTGCCGCAGACTGTATTGTAGATATAGGTCCCGGTGCAGGGGAGCATGGCGGACAACTGGTTGCCATGGGAACTGCAGAGGATTTGATGAAGAACGAGGATTCCATCACAGGAGCTTATCTGAGCGGAAAATTAAAAATTCCGGTACCTTTGGAGAGACGGAAGCCAACCGGTTTTCTTACTGTCAAGGGGGCGGCAGAGAATAATCTCAAGAATATCGATGTGAAGATACCTCTTGGGATCATGACCTGTATCACAGGAGTTTCGGGCTCAGGTAAGAGCTCTCTGATCAATGAGATTCTTTATAAACGCCTGGCAAGAGATCTGAACCGGGCAAGAGTGATTCCGGGAAAACATAAGGACATTCTGGGAACAGACCAACTGGATAAGGTTATCAATATTGACCAGTCACCTATTGGCCGTACTCCACGTTCCAATCCTGCGACTTATACCGGGGTATTTGACCAGATCAGAGATCTTTTTGCAGCAACAGCAGATGCCAAGGCAAAAGGATATAAGAAAGGACGATTCAGTTTTAATGTAAAGGGCGGAAGATGTGAGGCATGCAGCGGTGACGGTATTATCAAAATTGAGATGCATTTCCTTCCGGACGTATATGTACCATGCGAGGTCTGCAAAGGTAAGAGATATAACAGAGAAACCCTAGAAGTAAAGTATAAGGATAAGAATATTTACGATGTGCTGAATATGACGGTGGAGGAAGCACTGACTTTTTTTGAGAATGTTCCTTCTATTAAAAGAAAGATACAGACTCTTTATGATGTAGGACTTTCCTATATCCGGGAACTCCTGAGGAGGTGGCACAGTCACCGGTTTCCTATACCGGAAAATATGTAAAGAAATATCTGAAATAATCTTGAAATCATATTGCAGGACTTTCTTTTTAAATGGAAGTTGTATATAATAGAAGAGATTATTTATAGCAATTCTCGTAAATAATATATTTTGATCCGGCTTATCAGGATGTGAAGCCCTGTTGGACTGTTTTGATCGCATTATTTTATGGAGTTGTTATAACTAAACCGGATAAGTCCCCGGTAGAGACTGTAAAAAGTAATGATCAGTTGAAGGGGATGAGGAGAACGTAAGAACAGAAAGGGGATTTCCATGCCGACAAGTGATATTGGAATTGACCTGGGAACCAGGAACAGTCTGGCTTATTCTACAGGAAAGGGGCTTGTGCTAAATGAGCCTTCGATCGTAGTTTATGATAAAAATACAGAGAAGATACGTGCAATCGGTGAAGAAGCCCGTCTGATGGAAGGGCGCATTACTTCAGATATGGAGATCATCCGTCCCATCAGACAGGGCGTGATCGTTGATTATACAGTTACAGAGAAGATGTTGAAATACTTTATATCCAGAGCAATAGGAAGAAGAGCTTTCCGCAAGCCCAGGATCAGTATCTGTGTTCCCAGTGGAATTACAGAGATTGAGAAAAAGGCAGTGGAGGAAGCAACCTATCAGGCTGGTGCCAGAGATGTCTATATGGTGGAGGAACCTATAGCTGCGGCAATCGGAGCCGGGGTGGATGTGACCAAGCCCTTTGGAAATCTGGTCGTAGACATTGGAGCCGGAACTTCGGATGTTGCGGTTATCTCTCTTGCGGGGGTTGTGGTTTCCGCTTCTGTGAAAGTTGCAGGGGACACTTTTAATCAGGCTATACTGAACTATGTGAGAAAGAATCATGGACTTTTTATCGGAGAAGATATGGCAGAGAAGATCAAAATTCAGATTGGTACGGCTATAGAGGAATCAAATCCGAGAACAATGGAAGTAAAGGGGAGAAATGTGATCACCGGTCTGCCGAAGACAGTGACACTTACCTCAGAAGAAATACGTGTGGCGTTAAAGGATGCTACAAGCCAGATTGTGGAGACTGTTCATGGAATTCTGGAAAAGACACCGCCGGAACTGGCTGCGGATATTGTAGACAGAGGAATCGTACTTACAGGCGGCGGTGCCCTTCTTCATGGGATGGATACACTGATCGAGCAGAGAACCGGGGTAAGTACACTGACTGTGCAGGATGCAATGAGCGTGGTCGCAGTGGGAACCGGTAAGTATGCAGAGGTAATGGCACGTTTTGACGGATAAAGCAGGAGGTACTGCACAGTGCAGTGCCTTTTTGCGTTGTCAGAGGCTCAAAGAAGCAGGAGGTGTGGAGAAAAGCACATGAGTGAAACTGTCACAGGATACATAGATCATGTTATTTTCAGAAATGAAGATAACGGATATACAGTTATGGTACTGAAAGGTACAAAAAAAGAGGAAGAGCTGACCTGCGTGGGAAGTTTCCCTGCGATCACACAGGGGGCATCTATTGAAGCAACCGGAGTATATATCCATCATCCGGTATATGGCAAACAGTTTCAGATCAGTTCTTTTACAGAGAAGATGCCGGAGGATACATATGGAATAGAACGTTATCTGGGTTCGGGCGCCATCAGGGGAATCGGTGCTGCACTGGCTGCCAGGATCGTGCGGAAGTTTGGAGATGACACACTCCGTATCGTAGAAGAAGAGCCGGAGCGGCTTGCAGAGGTAAAGGGGATCAGTGAGAAAAAAGCCCGGGAGATCGCTGCGCAGGTAAGTGAGAAGGCAGAGATGCGAAAAGTAATGATCTTTCTGCAGAAATATGGGATTTCCCTGAACCTGGGCGCAAAGATTTATCAGAAATATAAGGAATCTGTCTATACGATCCTTCAGGAGAATCCTTACAGACTTGCGGAAGATATTTCCGGTGTGGGATTTAAGATTGCTGATGAGATTGCTGCCAGAGTCGGTATTCACGCAGACTCAGATTATAGAATCCGCAGCGGAATGCTGTATACTCTTCTGCAGGCTTCGGGAGAAGGACATACTTATCTTCCGAGGGAACAGTTATTTACAAGATGTGCCAGACTTCTGGGAGTGGATGAATCCTATATGGAGAAACACCTTATGGATATGGTTATTGACAGGAAGCTGGTGCTGAAAGAAAAAAGCGGAGAAACTATCGTTTATCCGGCACAGTATTATTATCTGGAACTGAACACTGCCAGGATGCTTAATGAACTGAATATTGTGTGTCCTGAGGATAAAGAGCTTGTCAGGCACAGAATTGAGCTGATCGAGAAAGAGACAGGAACTGTTCTGGATGAAATGCAGAAGAGAGCAATCACTGAAGCAGCGGATCGTGGACTCTTTATTCTTACAGGAGGCCCCGGTACAGGTAAAACGACAACGATCAATGCGATCATCCGCTTTTTTGAGGGAGAAGGTGCAGAGATTCGGCTGGCTGCACCTACCGGACGTGCTGCAAAGAGAATGACAGAGACTACCGGATATGAGGCGCAGACAATTCACCGTCTGCTGGAACTGAATGGAATGCCGGAGGAAGAGAGGGACGGGCATTCAGCTAAATTCGAGAGGAATGCACAGAATCCGCTGGAGGCAGATGTGATCATTATTGATGAAATGTCTATGGTGGATATTCATCTGATGCATTCTCTTCTTCTTGCAGTGGTAGCAGGAACCAGACTGATCCTTGTGGGGGATGAGAATCAGCTTCCGAGTGTAGGCCCGGGCAATGTGCTGAGAGATATTATCCGAAGCAGATGTTTCCCTGTGGTGGAACTGACTAAGATATTCAGACAGGCATCAGAGAGTGATATTGTTGTAAATGCTCATAAGATAAATAAGGGAGAACAGGTTCAGATCAATAATAAGAGCAGGGATTTCTTTTTTCTGAAGAGATATGATGCAGATATCATTATAAGAGTAGTGATCGCGCTGATCCAGGAGAAACTGCCGCGCTATGTAGATGCCAAACCCTTTGAGATACAGGTACTGACACCTATGAGAAAGGGACTTCTGGGAGTAGAGCGGCTGAACCAGATCCTGCAGAGATACCTGAATCCGCCGGAAGACGGGAAATCCGAGAGGGCGGTTGGAGACCGGCTGTTCCGCACAGGGGACAAGGTCATGCAGATCAGAAATAATTATCAGATGGAATGGGAAATCCGGGGACGATATGGGGTTGTCATTGAGAAAGGCGTGGGAGTATTTAACGGAGACACCGGAATCCTCAGGGAAATCAATGAATTTGCTGAAACAGCAGAAGTGGAATTTGAGGATGGACGTTTTGCAATGTACTCGTTCAAACAGCTGGAGGAACTGGAACTTGCATATGCTATTACAATCCACAAGTCTCAGGGATCTGAGTATCCGGCAGTCATACTTCCATTGCTTTCCGGACCACAGATGCTTTTAAACAGGAACCTTCTTTATACCGCAGTTACCAGAGCAAGAAAATGTGTGACGGTTGTGGGAAACGAGGAGACCTTTGCAGAGATGATACGCAATGAAAAACAGCAGAAGAGATACAGTGCACTGGATGAACGGATCAGAGAACTGAGTGAGACTACAGGGGATAATAATACAGATGGTGAAGAATGATATTGCAGACTGTGATCTGATGACTGAATAATAACAGAAAAAATTTATTCCGATAATATGAGAAAAACAGAAATACAGAGGATAGCAAAACAAAGAGTAAAATAGTGGAAGGAAATGGAAATGAAACGGTTTCTGAACATGGTTGCTGATATTTTTTACCCGAGATGCTGTCCGGTCTGTCAGAAAATACTGGCAGATCAGCGAAGGATGATCTGCCCGGAATGCGAGAAAGAACTTCGTCCGATTGGTCATCCCAGATGTTATAAATGTGGAAAACCCATAGAAACAGGGGAATACTGCAGAGACTGTCAGAAACACAGGCATATGTATGAACAGGGAAGAGGTATTTTTGTCTATGATGGCATAATGAGAAGATCTGTTACCAGATATAAGTACTATGGATGCAGAGAATACGGTGATTTTTATGCCAGAGCAATGTATCGATATGCACAGAAAGAATTGCGGGAATGGAAGCCGGATCTGATCGTGCCGGTTCCGGTACACAAGTCGAAGGAGAGGCAGAGAGGTTTTAATCAGGCTGCATATCTGGCGGAGAAACTCGGTCATTATACCGGGATTTCCACAGATGTCAATATTGTGCAGAAAGTTTTAAAGACAAAGTCGCAGAAAAAACTGAATGCTTTGCAGAGAAGAAAAAACCTGGAAAAAGCGTTCTGCGTGACCGGGGATGTCAGGGGAAAGAATATCCTGGTGATAGATGATGTGTATACAACAGGAAGTACGATCGATGCAATGGCCGGATGCCTGAAGAGAAAAGGTGCCGGAAATGTTTATTTTCTTACGGTTTGCATAGGCAGGAGATAAGAAAAAACACTTTTCATACATAATGATATATGTTACAATTAATCTGTATGATTATATGAATGATATCAGGTTGTTGCTGAGAACAGAGTGAACAGTAATAGCGGATTATAGCAAAAGGAAAAGCATACAGTAAGGAGTAATTTATGTTAAATGAAGAGAAGATAAAAATCATGAATAAACTTGCCATGTATGAACAGGGTGAAGGAAAGAAATATCTTCCGGTCAGCAGGTACTACCGTAGTGATTATATCGGACTTGCCATGATTAAGAATTTTTTCCTTGTTACGATTGGGTATTGCCTGATTCTGGCCGGTATCGCAGCATATTTTGCTGAATATCTGATAGATAATGTTCATAAGATGAACCTTGTTTCACTGGGCGTGGAAGTTATTCTGGGGTATGTGGCAGTGCTGGTACTGTTTTCTGTCCTGACATATATCCAATATACGGTGAAATACCATAAAGCAAAGAAAAGTGTGAAAAATTATTATGAAGAACTTACACAATTAAGTAAAATCTACGGTCGCGAAGATAAAAAATCTTCAGCCAGAGGAGTTACAGGAGGATATAAAAAATGACAGCATTACTCGAATTAAAACAGCGAATAAAGAATGGTTCAGTGTTCCGACGCTTCTTCCTATCGGAAGCGGACTTTTGTGCAATGCGTTTTCTGCACTTCCTGCAGGCTGCGGAGTGATTATTTACTATTTTATCCGTTTTATACGTGTACAGCATAAACTTCTGGAAAACCCGGATGTTGCCATAGCTGACAAATTAAAACTTCTGACAGATGGAATCGTGCAGAACTGGGGAATGTGGATCACAGTGATTGCCTTTATCGCAGTGATTCTGCTGGTGAATCTGATACGTACCCGCTCTTTTGACTATGCATGGAGAATTGCCATTATTGCAGGTGGAGTTGTGTATGTTCTGATGATTATTGCAGGTGGATTTTATTTCAGACTGGATATTGATGTTGTTACGCTGATCATTTATACAGTGATCTCCGTGGTGATAGGATTACTTCTTGAATTCTTTGTATTTGGTGGTGACTATACCCGTACCGAGAGACTGGAATATGAGGATGATGAATATTATTATTATGTAAAAGCAGTGCCGAAAGCCTGTGTCACAACATCTGAAAGAAGTATAAAGAAGATTAACGGAAGTTCTGCAAAGGATGAAAGACCGGCACAGGATAACGTTGTTTCTTATGCGAATCCTATTTTTCATGGTGATGAGAAAGCAGTGACGACAGATGAGGCTGCAGCACCTGTAGAGAGAAAGAAAGATATTGACAGCGTGGATTTTGAGAAGAAACTGGAAGAATCATTAAAAAATCTGTAAAAAGCAGTTTCCGGTAACGATGAGACATACGAGCCAAAATTCCATTGCCGCAGGCAATCTGGAATGAATTTTGGCTACGTTACTGTGAACGGAGTGAACAGGATCAAATATACTCATGCATATACACTTCTGAAAGGAATACTGGTCGTTCTCCTCTTCATTCTGATCGCGTATATTTTCAGGATGAATACGATTCTGTGGATTTTTTCAAATCTGGCAAGTACACTGATCGTAGGTGTGATCGTTATTTTTCAGCCGGAGCTCAGAAAAGTTCTGGAACAGCTTGGACAAAAGCGAATCATGGCTTCACTGATACCTTTTGATGCAGGTAAAGAGGTGAAGGAAAGATTTACGGATAAAACCATCAGTGAGCTGGTCAAAGCATGTTTTGATATGGGAGAAGTTAAGACCGGAGCACTGATCGTAATTGAGCAGAATGAGCTGCTGACCGATTATATAAGAACAGGTATTAATCTGGATGCAATCCTTACCAGTCAGCTTCTGATCAATATATTTGAACATAACACACCACTTCATGACGGAGCTGTTATTGTAAGAGAGAACAGGATTGTGGCTGCAACATGCTATCTTCCACTGTCTGATAATATGGAACTGAGCAAACAGCTTGGAACGCGGCACAGGGCAGGTGTGGGGATCAGTGAGCAGACAGATTCTGTTACGATCATTGTATCAGAGGAAACCGGTCAGGTATCTGTAGCGCAGGGAGGAAAGCTGACCAGAAGTGTAAACAGTGCAAAACTCAGAGAAATCCTGGTCAGAGCGCAGAATAAGCAGGTTGTAGACAACAGCAAACTTCGCCATTTACTGAAAGGAAGAGTGAAGCATGAAGAAGCGAAAAATAACAGATAATATACCTCTGAAAATCATGTCTGTCGCAATAGCTGTTGTGCTATGGCTGATCGTTGTAAACATAGATAATCCGACAGGAACCAATTACTATACGCTCAATGATGTGGAACTGATCAACAAGGAATATGTGGAATCTTCAGATACCATCGGTAAGATGTGTATGCCGGAACAGAACCAGGATTCCATAAAAGTTGCGATCACTGCAACCAAGAAGATCAGAGACAAGATCAAAGTCACAGACATCTCTGCGGTAGCTGATCTTCAGCAGGCGGTAAGCCTGGATACAAATCCGGTTATGGTTCCTATTACCGTTACCTGTTCTGTACCGGGGGTATCTCCCAGTGATATCAAAGTTACTCCTCAGAATCTCAGTGTAAATCTTGATGAAAAAGAGACACAGGAGTTTGTGGTAAATGTCAGCAGAGGTGATACGAAACCGGGCAAAGATTATGAAGTAGGAAGTCTGACTGCCAGTCCGGAGAAAGTAAGGATTACAGGCCCGAAGACGCTGATCAATAAAATAGATAAGGTAAATGCTTCCATTGAACTGGATGGGAATACAGAGGATTTTACACAGGATGTAAACCTTACGATCATTGATAAGAATCAGGAGGTACTTACCGATTCTGAAATGAATTCATTGCGGATTGAGAATAATGCAAAAGTAACAGTGACTGCAAAATTATGGAAAATCCGTCAGGGAGTGCAGATATCTGCAGATTATGTAGGGACACCGGCTGAAGGATATCAGGTTGGGGCTGTGAGAACAGTGCCGGATACGATCAGTGTAGCAGGCAGTGCAGAAGGTCTTGAAAGTCTTGCGGATAATAATAATGTGATCACTATACCGGAAGACAGTATTGATATTTCCGGTGAATCCGAAGATGTGGAGAAAAAAATCAGTCTTACGAATCTTCTGCCGGACAATGTGAAACTTACCAGTGACTCCAGTGAAGATGTATGGGTGACTGTAAGTATTCTTCCGGCCGGAAGCAGAGAGTTTGAATTTCCGACTAAGAATATAGAGGTTAAGAATAAACCGAAAGATCTGCAGGTAACATTTGAGACTGCGCAGATAGAAGTGAGAATCAAATCAGATAACAAAGATCTGGATGATCTGAATAATGACAAAGACATTAAGGCATCTATAGATCTGGATGGCAAAAAAGAAGGAAGTTATGAAGTCCCGGTTGAGATAGTCTTGCCGGATGGTTATGAGACAGTGGAAGATGTGACTACGGAAGTAGTGATTTCATCAGGGACTGCTGTTGATGACAGTAAGGAAAACAAGGAATAAAAGAATTCTCCACTTACAGAAGGGGTAGTAACAATATAAGAGGAACAGTGAAATGGTCAGTAAAAAAGTGACAGTTAAAAATCCCACAGGTCTTCATCTGAGACCTGCGGGGATTTTGTGCAATGAGGCAATGAAATACCAGTCACAGATAACATTTGTCTACGATGGGGGCATGGCAAATGCAAAGAGTGTACTGAGTGTACTTGGTGCATGCGTAAAATGCGGAAATGAGATAGAACTTACCTGTGAAGGTGTTGATGAACAGGAAGCCCTGGATCATCTTGTTGCTGCTATTGATAGCGGCCTTGGCGAGTAGAAAGCTGCTGTGCACAAACAGAGTGAACAGTAACCATAAAGTAACATGAATAAAAGAGGAGGAACTTATTGTGAAAAGAAGATTAGTTGCGGTTACATTGAGTCTTATTATGACAATGGCAACTGTCAGTGAAGCAGGTGCTGCTGCATTTACTTCACCTGATACAGCTCCGGCTGTTGCCACACAGACAGATGCAGAAGAAGTAAATGTTACAGAAGAAACTTCTGAAACAGAAGCAGACGCTTTTTCAGATGGAGATGATGGGACAGCAGTACCATCACAGGAACAGACAGACGACGCATTTACAGCGGGAACGGATACGGCTGCTGCATTGCCGGACGAGACGCCGTCAACAGCAGATGCTACGGATGCCGTTGGAGCCGCTGTAGTGAAAGCTGAGGACTGGGTAAGCACAGAGAATGGCTTTAAACTGCGCAAACCTGCAAAAAATCAGGATACAGCAAATACAGATGATCAGAAAGCAGCAACAGCAGCACTACCCGATGAGGAGATGCTGTCTGAGACTGACGGATTCTCAGGAGATCAGACAGAATCATCTGAAACAGCAGTGGCTGAAACAGATACAACAGCTGTGACAGCAGAGGTTACAGCAATGGAAACACCAGCAGCAACGGATACAGTGTCTGTAACAAATGAAGAATTTTATACAGTGGCAGACGGAATTGTAAAGATCAGCACAGAGTATAAAGGGGAAACCCATACAGGATATTATCTGTTTGATGAAGAGGGAATCCTTGTAACTGGACAGGCTGAGGTAAAAGAAAAATCTTCAGCTGATGAAGAACCGACATCAGATGCAGCTCAGTCAGCAGGAGAAGATGCCACAGGGGAAGAAACAGAAGCCCAGGCAAATCAGTCCTATTTTACAACTGCAGATGAGGCTGTTGTTTATACCGGATGTGAAGGAGAAGCGATAACTCCATATACATCTACAGTAGGCCAGCAGGAGAAGAGTGTATGGAAATGGACAGGAACATATTTCCAGTACTACGATGAGAATGGTAATCTGGAGACAATTGCACAGCTTGAAGCGAAAGCAAAAGCAGCAGGTACATATACCGGATATTTCAAGATCAATGAGGATTATTACTGCCTTGATTCTGAAGGTAAGCCACAGACAGGAGAGATCACCCTCACAGTTAACGGCGAATCAAACCTGTATTATTTTGATCCTGCAAGCAGCGACATTCCCGGAAAAATGTTCCACAATGGATGGCTTCGTTCAGATACCACTAAGGGAGAGCGCTGGCTGTATTTTAAAAAGGGAAATATTCCGGCAGACATCGGTAAATATTATAAGCGTGGCGTAGTTGCCACAGCTATCCCGGAGAAAGGAACCGGAGATTACTTGCTGGATGCCAATGGATATGTTCTGAAATCAGTGATGAAGAAGGCTCAGAATGGTGCATATTACTGTACCGACAGTAACGGCCAGATTTATAGAAATAAACTTGTAAAATACGGCAATTTCAGATATTATTTTGGCTCAAACGGAAAGCGGGCAACCTGGACAAAGAGATGGGCAAAAGCAGGCGATCATTACTATTACTTTGGAAGTACTCCGGGTCGTGTTGTTGAGAAACATGGCTGGCAGAAACTTGTCAGCACCAGTGGCAAATTCCTTGGCTGGCTGTATTTTGATTCCAAGGGAAATCATTATACGGATAAGTGGACTTCCGCAGGTTATTATTTTAAACCATCAGGAAAGCTTGCAAGCGGTTTGACAGAAATCGATGGAAAGAAATATATATTTGAATCATCTACATCCGCAGAACACAAAGGTAAAGTATATAAGAGCACAATGGTGCGCTATAAAAAGAAATGGTATATCGCATCCTCTAAGGGAAGCCTGTATAAGAGCGGATGGAGAAAATACAGCGGCAATTACTATTATCTTAAAGAATGTGTGGTTCAGACAAATCAGTTTATGAAAAAGAATGGAGTAAACGGTTATCTGGATGCAAACGGTAAATATACAAGAGGATGGGTAATTGTAAGTAATGCTAAAAACCTGGTGAGATATATCGATCCGTCAGGAAACGGATTTGCAAGAAATAAGAGTATGAGAGTTAATGGAATTCTGTATTACTTTGACCGTAACGGATACCGTATCACTGATCTGACAAACAGATACAGAGGACCGTATTCTGTTCAGGTGGACAGAGTAAACGGAGTTATGACTGTTTATGCTGATTCAGCCAGAACAATTCCTGTTAAGACGATCAGGGTATCTGTAGGTTTAGCAGGAACACCAACTCCGACCGGTAACTTTACACTGAGCAGAAGCCTGAGGTGGCAGCCTCTTATGGGACCATCCTGGGGACAGTATGGAACTCATGTAGACGGTGCCGGACAGGGAGGAATCTTTGTTCATTCTGTAGCCTGCGGCCAGGCAAACTCATATAATCTTCCGGCAGTAGAGTACAATAAGCTTGGATCTCCCGCATCACATGGATGTATCAGAACCTGTGTGGCAGATGCGAAGTGGGTTTATGAGAACTGTAATGGCGCACCGATCAGTATTATTGATGGTAAATATAAAGCAGATGATGCAATGAAAGGACCTCTTGGAAAGAAAGCACTGACTCCGTTAAGAGGAGCTGCTAATTTTGATCCTACAGATCCGGCTGTCTGATCCGGATATTTCTGCCAGGATAAATAAACATAATTGCTTATAGAAACGAAATATGCAAAACGGCTGCACAGAGCAAGAAATGTGCAGCCGTTTTTGGGTATATATCAGGGATTATCTTGCGAAAATGTAATATAGTGTGTATAATATGTTAA
>PPYE01275902.1_pt1 | contig 12736 bp, 10 predicted proteins | sample 1559881 | NCBI WGS metagenome assembly PPYE01 (sample SAMN08240022, study PRJNA423297) | Human gut metagenome, whole genome shotgun sequencing project.
GTCATTATATTCATTGACATTTATATCATAATTTGTTAGAATTGAATCACAATATTTTCGCAGAAAAGGAGCGATAATTATGAATTATGTATTTATGACAGATGCCTCCTGCGACCTTACACAGGAGCTTGTTAACGAAATCGGCGTTGAAGTTCTTCCGATGGAATTTCATATGGAGGACAAGTCCTATCTTCATTATCCGGATTGCAGAATGATGAGCCTCTCGGAATTCTACAGTAAGCTTAAAGAGGGTATTGATTCAAAGACAACACAGATTAACTATGACAGCTTTTACAAGAGCTTTGAAAACTATCTAAAAGCCGGCAAAGATATCATTTACACAGGCATTTCAACAGGCTTGAGCGGAACATACAACACCTGTATGATGGCTGTTAAGGATTTAAAGGAAGTTTATCCGGACAGAAAGATTATTGCAATTGATTCTCTTTGCGATTCGGCAGGACTCGGACTTCTCATCTACCTTGCAGGCAAAAAATACAGCGAAGGCGCTACAATTGACGAACTAAAAGAATACATTGAAGACACCCGTATAAAAGTATGTCATTGGTTTGTTGTTGAAAACCTTGATCAACTCAAGAGAGGCGGTAGAATTTCCGCTGTTTCCGCAACATTCGGCAAAGCTTTGCAAATTAAACCGCTCCTCAGTGTTGACGATGAAGGTCATCTTATCAATGTTGCAAAAATCAGAGGTAAGAGCAATGTTGTTCCGGCTCTTGTAAAACACCTTGAAAGAGATGCCGAAAATCTCAAAGACAGCGTTGTTATGGTTGCCCATGCGGATAATCCTGAAGGTGCCGAAGAACTTAAAAAGGCAATCAAGGGTAAGTGCAAGGAAGTTGTCATGACGGATATCGGTCCTGTAATCGGTACTCATGTAGGTTCGGGAATGCTGGCAGTCCTTTTCCTCGGCACAAGAAACCTTAAATCATAATCAAAATACAGCAAAATATGTAATAAGCGTGCAGTCTGAATTAAACTGCACGCTTTTCTTTTGTCAGTCCCTTGTGCAATATAAAAGGCACATTACACTTACGCCGACAAATCCGCCTATAAACAATCCGATAATTAATCCTGCAATCAATAATTTACCTCCTGACCATATTTTGACAATTATTATTTTCCGCTTGTGAGATAATAAGCAAAGGTAATAAATTTAATGGAAATGTTATTAGAACAGCATTCCGCAGGGGGAATAAAATGAAATCTGTTTACATAGATGTACTGATTACCGTAAATGTTTTCATTGACTTTATACTTATTTTATGCACCAAAAAGGCGCTTTGTATCAACACTTCGTTTAAAAAAATGTTGCTTGCGTCGCTTCTGGGGGGAGTGCAAAGTCTTATTGCACTGTTCCCTCCCCTGCCTTTCTTTTTGAATATACCTATCGATGTTTTATGTGCCGCCGGAATTGTGTTATGTGCATTCGGCAAGTGTCCGTTTAAGTGTTTTATCAAAAGAATATCCGTGTTCCTTTCTCTCTCATTTTCATTCTGCGGAATTATGATGTTTCTGTACAACGCTTTCAAACCGAAAGGTATGGAAGTATACAACGACACAGTGTATTTTAACATTTCGCCCGTCCTCCTGATTATTTTAACTCTTGTCTGTTATTATATTCTCAAATTGACGAAAATATTGACGAAGGGGGGCAACGGTTCGGGAGTTTGCAAAGTTGAAATCAAGATTAACGAACAAAGCTATTTTTTCCCTGCAAAGATTGATACTGGTTGCAACCTTGTTGAACCATTTTCGGGAAATTATGTCATTATTGCTGAACAAAATATTTTTGATGATTATGTTCCCGATGAAACCAAAACAAGGATTATTCCGTTTGAAAGCCTTGGCGGAAACGGAATTGTAAAAGGATTTCCTCCCGATAAGGTTAAAATTGACGGCAAGGAAATCTGCAAAAGCATTTATATAGGCATATGTAATGATGTATTGAAAGGAGATGTTAAGGCAATCATACCGTACGAACTTGTAAAAATATCAGAATAGGAGCAATGTTATGTTTTTAATGAAGATTATTCAGAAAATCCGATTTGCACTCGTTATTGAAAATGAAATATTCTACATTAACGGCAGTGAAACTCTTCCCCCACCGCTTACACGAGAAGAAGAACAGCATATTATGGAGAATATTGCAAAAGGAGACAGTAAGGCAAGAGAACCGCTTATTGTCCACAATTTAAGACTTGTGGTATATATTGCAAAAAAGTTTGAAACTCCGAATGCAAGTGCGGAGGATTTGATTTCAATAGGCACAATCGGGCTTATCAAGGCGGTGAACACCTTTTCTCCCGAAAAGAATATTAAACTTGCAACCTACGCATCAAGATGTATTGAAAACGAAATTCTGATGTTTTTACGAAAATCATCGCAACTGAAAAACGAGGTATCGATTGACGAACCGCTGAACACGGACTGGGACGGCAATGAACTGCTCTTATGCGATGTTCTCGGAAGCGATCCTGACACGGTAAACAGAAATATTGAATGCGAGCTTGAAAAAAGTCTTGTTTTGCAGGCAGTTTCAAAGCTTCGTGACCGAGAATGTCTTATTATGGAGTTAAGGTTCGGACTTAACGGACGAAAGGAACACACGCAAAAGCAGGTTGCCGACAAGCTTGGAATTTCGCAGTCCTACATATCAAGGCTTGAAAAGAAAATTATTCGCCAATTAAAAATTGAGCTTGACAAAGCAGTATGATTTTTGTCTGAACTCAAACCAATAACATATTTCGTATTAAAAACGAGAGCAACAGGCAATTTTGTCCTGCTGCTCTCGTTTTTTATAAAACAGTATCTGAGGGATTGGTGACAGTATCAGAGTCATTATTATCTCCGTCACCCATAATATCGTCAATTCCGTCTTCAATATCATCCATCATATCCGAACCCGAATTTCCTGTTTCATTTTCTTCGTTACCGATGAAACCGTCCGAATCTGAAACTTCTCCGTTTTCAGTCATACTTTTTGAAGTTTCCTGCGTATTTGATGTTTGTGAAGTCTGACTTGTTGTGTCAGTCATACTGTCGTTTTTATCATTGCCGCAACCTGTGATAAGACATACTGAAATTAAAGCTACGGCAAACAGACCTAAAAATTTTTTCAAACTAATCAATCCTTATAAAAATAAAATGGTACTGAATCAACAGCACCATTATTATTTACGGAATTTTTCGTAATATTTAATTTGAAATTTAATAATTTTAATCTTTGGCAATAACAAGATGAGGGTACGGAATGGTGATACCGTTTTTATCAAACTCTTTCTTGACATTTTCTTGCAGGAAGAAATAAACCTCGTAGTAATCATCAGGAGTTGCCCATGCAAAAACCTTAATCTGCACTCCGCTGTCAAGATGTTCACCGACTCTTACAGTAGGTTCGGGATCTTTTAAAATCATCTCATTTGTTGCCATAAGGTTGAGAATAATCTCACGCACCTTGTCGATATCATCATCATAGCTTACCGAGAAAGTACAGTCAACCCTTCTCTGCTCAACCATTGTGCAGTTTACAACATTGTTTGATGTGAGTCTTGAATTAGGAATTGTCACAAGTTTATTATCAAGTGTATGCACGGTTGTTGAGAAGATATTGATTTCCTCAACCGTTCCTTTTACTCCCTCAAAATCAAGAATATTACCCGACACAAACGGTTTGTTTATCAAAATTACAAGTCCGCTGACAACATTTTTCAGCAAATCCTGTAATGCAAGACCTGCCGTAAGGGCTGCCGCACCGAGTGCCGTAATAAGCGACGCAACATTCACACCGATTGTTCCGAGTGCAGTTACTGCAACAATAAAATAGAAAATCACCTTGAGGACGGACAATACAAAGCCTTCGGCTGTACCGTCCATTCGTGATTTATTAAGGATTTTTCGGAGAATCCCTATAATCAACTTGGTAATTATATATCCGATAACAATTACAGCTACACACACAAGAGCCTTTGAAAGATATTCAAGCAACTTTTCTTCAGTGATATTCATATCTACACCTCTGCATCAACAAGAAATTCGGAAATCTTCTCTCCGTTCTCATAAACAGAAACCACTATATTGCCGTTTTCATCAAAAGAAACGCTCTTACCTGTGCGAACACCGTTTTCGTAATTGCTCACATCAATAAGATTTCCGTTTCTGTCAAATCTTGCACCATAGCCGTCAGGAGTATTATTATCCCACTTACCCGCATGCATTGTACCGTCACTCAGCCTGTAACCGACACCGCCGCCGTTGCGTGAATTATCGGTCCAGTTTCCAACATAATTTATACTACCGTTGTTATAATAGCAAACACCGAATCCGTTGCGCCTGTCATCAAGGTATTCACCGTCATATGAGGTCATACCGTCAGGAGAAACCGTTCTGCCTCTGCCTGTTCTGCAATTATTTTCATCAAGATTACCGAAATAGGTATATCTTCCCGATTTAGTAAGAATCACCACGTCACAATGGGGCTCTTCTTCATTTACAATTTTAGAATTTTCTTCATCGGATTCTTCTGTCGGCACATCATCTATTTGGCAATGCGTGCCGATATTAGATTCAACATTTTCAAAATCAGTTTCTTCATCTTCGGAAGCTTCACCGGAGCTGTCAACAGTTACAACACTTTCGGAATCTTCTGTCTGTTCAACTGCTGTTTCTGCGACAGCGTCTGTATCATCTGCAATTTCATGTTCTGAAATTTGAGAATTTTCTTCAACCTCATCATCCGAAAGCTGTTCGTCTTTCTCGCCTGTTACAATTTTAACTTCCGCTGGTTCAAAATCTTCTTCGGCAGTATGATTTATAATTTCACCGAACAAATCCTTATTTGTTTTGTGAGCCTCAACAAGAATTTTCTCGATAATATCGTATGCCGAATAATCTTTCTTACTCACGGGTTCAGCCGTGTCGGAAACATTTGGAATATCTTCATCCGTAAGATAAGCGCAATCTTCAAGATTATAAGCATTTTCGGGAACAAAATCATTTTTGAACAAATCACCGTTAAACACAAATCCGCTGTTGCCGTAGGATTTTTTCTCCGTAAACGGCATATCTGACGGTAAAAAACTTGCATCATACCAGAGCATACCCACATTTGAATATATCAAAACCCTTGAATTTTCGTTTGACTGCTTATCAGACGGGAAAAGAGTTTTTACGGAAACAATCCCGTTATCGTCAATATCTTCGGTGACAAGAGTTATAATTCCGCTGACTTTGCGTGGATATATTCTCGTGATAAGCTTATCGGCAATGCTTCTGTTAAAATATTCCGTGCGTAACCATGTATGATTACGGTCAAAAAATTGTCTTTTGAATACAATTCCCCTGTCATTGTAAGTTATAACAGAATAAACTCCGCCTGTTGCCCTTTTTACGGACTGATAAGGAAGATTATCCCTTGTTACCTTCCACGAAAGCGGTTCATTCTTCGTCAGCAGACAAGACATCTTGTAATCCATACCGTGAAGTTCGATTTCGGTAATTTCTTTTTGCTCTTTGCAGCCTGAATTGAAATAGTTCGCACGGACACCCGCAAGTGCATCATTCTTAAAATCAAGTTTTTCATGGTCTGAAACAAGAACGGAATATATAATTAAGCCGTCAGTCAGCTTTTGAGATTGTTCAAGCATTATGAATTATTCCTTTCAAGAAAATTCTGTGTAGCGTAACCCTAAAAGAAAATAAAGGGCGAACAATGTCCGCCCTGAAATAATCGAGTTATATTTAAATCAGATAGAAATTGTCATAGCAATCTTGTAAAGCTCTTCATCAAACACACGAGGCATATCAAGTGCTTCGTTGATATCAAGATCAATAATCTTGCCGCCCTGCATTGCAACAACTCTGTTACCGATATTCTGCTCAAGGAGTTCAACAGCCTTAAAGCCCATCTGGCTTGCAACCACTCTGTCACGAAGTGTCGGAGAACCGCCACGCTGTACATGACCGAGGACTGTAGCTCTTGCCTCGATACCAAGACGCTGTTCTACATACTTTGCAAGATCTCTTACACCGCCGACACCCTCGGCAACAACAACGATAAAGTGTTTTTTACCTGTTTTCTGAGTGTTGATGATTCTTGCGATTACATCTCTTTCGATATTGTACTGAACCTCAGGAACAAGGATAGCTGTAGCACCTGTTGCGATACCTGTCTGGAGAGCAATATCACCGCAGCGTCTGCCCATAACCTCAACTACAGAACAACGGTCGTGTGACTGTGCTGTATCACGGATACGGTCAACCATCTGAATAGCTGTGTTCATAGCTGTATCAAAACCAACCGTGTATTCCGAACAGGCAATATCGTTATCAATTGTGCCGGGAACACCAATACAGTTAATACCTGCGTTTGTAAGGCAACGAGCACCTCTGAATGAACCGTCACCGCCGATTACAACAACACCGCTTACACCGATGCTTCTGCAAAAATCGGCAGCTCTCTGAATACCGGCAGGAGTAGCGTACTCTTCGCTTCTTGCTGTGTAAAGCATTGTACCGCCGTTACCGATGATATCAGATACACTTCTGAGGTTCATTTCCTCAACATCACCGTTGAGCAAACCGTTATATCCACGGTAAACACCGTAAACCTTCATTCCTTTATTTATACCGGCACGAACTACAGCTCTGACAGCCGCATTCATACCGGGAGCATCGCCACCGCTTGTTAATACTGCAATTGATTTCTGTGTCTGTGACATTATAATCTACCTCCATAGGTTATTAACTTCTACCATTATAATACAATTGTTTTTTGTTTACAAGTGGATTTTCGCAATTTTAAAAAAATAAAAGATTTTATTACAAAAGCATTTAATCCTTTTTACCGTTTTGTTACAAAAATATGTGAATTTGTTCATAAATACACTGTTTTCACCTCTCTGTTTCGATAAAATAACAATATTTTGTAACAAAGGCTGTAAGTTTGTTGACTTTTATATAATATTGTTTTATAATTACCCTTGGATAAGAGACAGATTTTGTGCCTGTCTTGCGACAAGTCACCTGAGTGACAATTTTTCGGGAGGATAATTTATATGACTAAGTTATATCTGGCTATTCCCTGTTATAACGAAGAAGAAGTTCTGAGGGATTCGGCGGAAAAACTGCTAAACAAATACAGCACGATGATGGCAGAGGGCAAAATTTCTGCCGACAGCCGTATTGTGTTTATTGATGACGGCTCAAAGGACAGGACATGGGAGATTATTTCAGAACTCCATACAGAAAATCCTATTTTTCAGGGCATCAAGCTTTCAAGAAACAGAGGTCACCAGAATGCACTTCTCTGCGGTCTTATGACTCTCAAAGATAAGGCTGACGCTGTGATTTCAATTGACGCAGACCTTCAGGACGATATCAACACCTTTGATGAAATGGTGGCAAAGTACGAGGACGGTTGCGATGTTGTTTACGGTGTTCGTTCTAAAAGAGAAACAGACACATTCTTCAAGAGATTTACAGCAGAAGGATTCTACAAAATTCTTAATCATATGGGCGCTAAGGTTATTTTTAACCACGCTGATTTCAGACTTATGAGCAAGAGAGCACTCAACGCTTTTTCATTATATAAGGAAACAAACATCTTCCTTCGCGGTATGGTTCCGATGATCGGCTTTAAGTCTGATATTGTTACATATGAGCGTTCCGAAAGACTTGCAGGTGAAAGTAAATATCCGTTAAAGAAAATGCTTGCACTTGCGTGGGAGGGTATTACATCTCTCAGCATTCAGCCAATTAGAATGATTACATGGCTCGGTGCAATCGTGTTCGGTATCAGCCTTATTATGATTATCTACTCGCTCATCAGCTTTTTCTGCGGTTGGACTGTAAGCGGTTGGTCAAGCCTTTTATGTTCAATTTGGGCAATCGGAGGACTTCAGCTCCTTGCAATCGGTGTTATAGGCGAATACATCGGAAAGATTTATATGGAAACAAAGCGCAGACCAAGATTTATTGTTGACAAAGTTCTTGATGACGATGAACAGTAATAGAATCACCAAAGTCCTGACCGGAATTTTCGGCGGAGTATTTACGGTTTGTTTTGTTTTTCTGTTTGTAAATATTATAATAATCGGCTTTGACGGAAATGTTGACAGAAGGTTCGATTCATTTTCAAAGATGTTCATTCTTTTGATTTTTGCCGTTTTGACCGTCGGAATATGTGCATTGTATTTTCATTACACCTCCGATAAAAGCTGTAAGAAGATTAAAGCGAAGTCGAGATTTGAATTTAATGATAAAAATACCAAAAATGTTATTTTTATCGGATGCGGTATTCTTCTGATTGTTGAAATTATTTTTGCGTTGCTTACCGATTTTGAACCTGTTGCCGATTTGCATAACATCAAAAGATATGCAATGTATTTTTCAACCCACGGCAATTTCAACCTCATTGAACAGGATTACGCAAACGATTATCAGTATCTTGTAAGATATCCGAATAATATGGCATTGCTTTTGATTGTGTCGCTTGTTGGAAGATTAAATTACCTTATATTCGGTCATTATGTTGATTTTGCACCTGTTGTTGTAAACATTTTTGCGATTAATATTTCAATAATGCTGACGGCATTTACAGCAAAAAGACTTTTCGGCAACAAAAAGGCTCTTTTTGTACTTGCTTTTTGTGCATTGTTTTTACCTTATCTCACCTATCTGCCGTACTATTACAGTGATTCAATGTCGATGCCGTTTCTTATCGGAGCTGTTTATCTCATTGTTTCCGCATTACAGGTCGACAACAGAAAGAGTATGTACGCAAAGCTTTGTGCTGCAGGTGCATTGATTTTCCTCGGATATAAGGTTAAGGGCAGTCTTATCATACTGTTCGCAGTCGGACTTTTATTGTTGTTCTTGAAATTTAGATTAAAAAAAGCAATCTGCCTTATTCTGGTGTTTACGGCAGGGTTTGGTGTGATTGGATTCGCATACAATACAGCCGTTGACGCTGTCAATCCGATCACGAAACAGCAGTATGAAAAATATGAATATCCTGTTACTCACTGGCTTATGATGGGGCTTAAAGGTCTTGGAAAATACGATGAGCATGATGACTATTACACTCGTTCATTTCCCTCGAAAAAAGAAAAACAGGATGCTAACATTAAGGTTATTAAAGAAAGAATAAAAGATTACAAATTTAGCGGTTTGTATGAACATATGATTGAAAAAGCTGTTTGGACATGGCAGGACGGTACATATTACATTTCGTACCATAACAGAAAGCCAAAGAATGATAATATTCTTATGGATTTTCTGCATATTGACGGAAAGTACAACAAGGCCTTCCAAAATTACAGTTCGGCTTTACAACTGTTCATTTTATTGATGATTTGTATTTCGGCAGTAAAAACTCTTATCAAACCTAAAGTTGATGAGATGCTGTTAATCAAAGGAGTTGTGTTTGCGGCATTCCTTTTCTTCCTGTTATGGGAAACAAGGTCAAGATACCTATTTGATATGACGCCTCTGTTTATTCTGCTTACGGTTGACGGTATGGATACCGCAAAAGCTTTTCTTGATTCATTCAGAAAGCCTAAACAACAAACAGAAAAACAGGCATAATTTAATAAAGTTTTCAAGAGACAGCCGAAACTGTCACTTGTTTTTTGTCATAAAATCAATGTTACAACATTACAAACTTTTTCATTAAAAATCAATATTTTCGTTTGCAATTTATTGTAATGATGCCTAAATTATGCTATTATTACTATATGTGCAATGATTTGCAAATTTCAAGCTTGAAAGGTAAAAATTATGGATTATGAAAAGCTGAAAAAGAGGGATTCCTCGCTGGACATTTTGCGAATAATCGCAGTCTTTACCGTTTTATCGGTTCATTTTTTCCTGCACAACGGATTTTACAACCAGACAATCGAAGGTAAGCCGATGTATGTTGCTGTTGTAATGAGAACCCTGTTTTCCGTTTGTGTTCCCTTGTTCATGTTGCTGACAGGTTATTTGATGAGTAAAAAAGAACTGAGTAAAAAGTACTATTCGGGAATTACGAAAACACTTGTTGTTTTTGTAATCTCTACACTTGCGTGTATGATTTACAAAAACATTGCACAAGGTGATGTTTTTGACCTAAAATCTTTCATACTCGGAACGCTTGATTTTACCGGTTCCAACTACTCCTGGTACATTGAAATGTACATAGGGTTGTTTCTGCTTGCACCGTTCCTTAATCTTGCTTACGGAAAACTTAAAAACAAAAAGCAAAAGCAAGTACTCCTTGTAACAGCTGTTTTTCTGACAATCATCCCCTCGTTATTTAATATTTTCAATTTTGGTTCACTTGATTGGTGGACTAATCCGACTTCATCTGATGAGTTTCAGAAACTTGTCCCAAGCTGGTGGCAGGGATTCTACCCCGTTGCATACTACTTTGTGGGTTGTTACATAAGAGAATACGGATTGAAAATGAAAACAAGAACAATGCTTGTACTCTTTGTTTTTTCACTTTTCATATTCAGCACATTTAATTATTTCAGAAGCTACGACACAACATTCAAATCGGGTACATACATTTATTGGTACGGATTTGAACCGTTTGTTTTATCTGTACTGCTTTTTCTCTTGATTAAGAGAATCAAGACCGATAACTTCCCGAAAGCCGCTAAAATTGCACTATGGAAAGTTTCTGACCTTGCACTTGGAATTTATCTTATTTCTTTTATTTTTGACAGCATTGTTTACCCCGTACTCTGCGAAAAAGTAATATTAATGCCTGACAGACTTCCGTATTACTTTGTTACGGTTCCGATAGTTTTTGTGCTTTCCGCCGCCGCATCATTTATTATGAATCTTGTTGCAAAACTGCTTATTGACGGTTTTAAATCGCTTGCGAACATAATAGAGGATTTGCGTTCAAAGCCTGACAAAGGAAAGTGGCAGCACATAATTTTTGCTGTGCTTATGGCTTTTGCTATTGGATTTTCACTTTGGAAATGCTTTTACGGTTTTGGCGGTAACGACGAATCGTTTTATCTTACAATTCCACACCGAGTAACTCTCGGTGATTCGTTACTCGGTGACGAATGGCACCTCACACAGCTTTCAGGATTTCTACTTTTGCCGTTCGTATGGCTCTACACAATGATTACGCAATCTACTGTCGGAATAATCTTTGCGGCAAGAGTTTTCTATGTAATCTGTCACGCTGTTATTGTGTGCGTTATCTATTCAAGACTTAAAAAGTACGGATATTTCTCAGTATTCGGTTGTGTGCTTTATTTCCTCTTTACACCATTTGACATTATGGCATTGAGTTATAATACAATGGGACTTGACCTAATTGCGCTCACGGGTGTTTTAATGGCAACAGCCGATTATTCAAAAAAATTACCGCTCATAATCAGCGGACTTGCATTTGCAGGCGCAGTTCTCTGCTGTCCGTACCTTGCGGCAGTTTACGTAATGTATATTATTGCAGTAGGAGTTCACTATGTAATTAAGAAAACTGCCCTTAATAAAAATATGTTCAATTCTGAACTTTTCTCGATTAAGACTTTTCTGTGGTTTACCTTGGGAGCAGGAATACTTGCGGCTATTTTCCTTGTATTTGTACTTTCAAGAGTAAGTATTAATGAGATTTTCTCAAATCTCCCCTATCTTCTTGCCGATCCCGACCATCCGCAAATGGGCTTTATGGCAAAGATGAACTACTACTTTAAAACAATCGTAGAATGTCACACTCATTTTAAATATGTACTTATGGCATACGGTGCTACCGCAATTGTTATGTTGCTTGACAGAAAGAGAAAACAACACCGTTCGGTTTATCTTATTCTTACAAGTGCAATCGTTATTTTGGCGCTTGTAATGTTTATGCCGACAATGACAAGCGTTTACTACAATGCGATTATGTTCCCGATGATTTTCATGGGCATCACAGCGTATGTTCTTTCTGAAAATAAGCAAAGAGAACTGTTTGCGTCACTCTTTGTTCTCGGAATTTTTTATTCTGTTGCATTGTGTTTCTCTTCAAATCAGTATTTTTATGTAACTGCAATGGCTTGCACCGCATCAAATATTGCAAGCTTTGTATTCATCGGGAATCTGATTAAAGAAATGAAAGCAAATCCCGATAACCTTGACTACGCTGTTCCGTGTAAATATTTAGCATTCGTGATGACTGCGTTTCTGATTATTCTGCAGGCTTGTTTTCAGATTACCGTCAAGGCAGAACATTGCTTCTGGGACAGTGAACCGAAACAGCTGACACAGACAATTCAGAACGGTCCTGCAAAGGGTATAAAAACAACACCGAATAACGCACAAACCTATGAGCAGATTTATGCCGATATCAGTCAGTATCAGAATCTTGAAAAAGGAAACATACTGTTCCTTACGCAAAAAACATGGACTTATCTTGCGGCGGAGGATTTTCCTTACGGAACACTTTCAGCATATGTTACGGGTGAAAATCAGAACAGTCTTGCAAGACTTCGCTCATATTATTCGGTAAACAGCAAAAAAATTCCGAAATATATCTACATTCCGAAGGACTCAGAGTGGGATAATCTTCAGCAGATTCTTCATGAGGCACAGCAGAACGGTTACTCTTTGAGCGAAAACGAAGTTTCGTATAAACTTGTAAAATAAATAATATTTTACAGATTTCAGACATAAATATCACGCAGGGATAAAAATTATGATTTCTGCGTGATATTTTTTTTGTTTTTCAGCACATATT
>PPYE01321065.1_pt1 | contig 12733 bp, 13 predicted proteins | sample 1559881 | NCBI WGS metagenome assembly PPYE01 (sample SAMN08240022, study PRJNA423297) | Human gut metagenome, whole genome shotgun sequencing project.
GTCATCGAGTATTTAGAGAAAAAATGAAAGATAGCATGTGAGCAACACGAATTCCATTGACGGAGTTTTGACAGAACGCTTATCCGCTGGATCTCCTGCGATAACTCGCGTTCAAAGGTACTGAAACCAGTAGTCTTTGACGCTCAAACAATCGCCCGATCCAGCTGCGATTCTATCAAAACTCCTATGGAATTCGATCGTTGCTCACATGCTATCTTTCATTTTTTCTCTAAATACCTGAAGACTTTCAATCATAAAATTAAGAAAATTCAAGCTGATGGATATATGTTAAACATTATTGGTTTTCAATTTTTGTAGTGATAGACAGATGTTTATTATAAATGCTAATATAGTAAAACATTCACCCCCACCAATAACTCCAGTTCATCAAACTACCCTACAAATCACAATTGTCTTGATAAAAATACATAAATAAATCTTGCATTTTAAAACACCTTTTGTTACTATAAACGTGACGAAGGAGTCAAAGCATAAAGAAAAGTGTGCTTTGGCTCCTTTTTTATTAGCTAGAATTAGTTAATAAAAACATTCTCTCGAGAGATTTTCAATAATGTCAGAACCAGCTACTCTGACGAGCATAGAAGCATAGTTGAAAATGAGAATGGAGGAATATACTATGAACGCAGGAGATACAGCATTTATTCTGCTATGTGCAGCATTTGTATTTATTATGACACCAGGCCTTGCATTTTTCTATGGAGGAATGGTACGAAGGAAAAACGTTGGGAACACGATGATGCAGTGTGTATTTATCATGGGAGTTTCCGTGATCATGTGGGTACTTGTTGGATATGCACTATCTTTCGGTGGAAACCATGCAGGGATCATTGGAGGAGCAAAATGGTTTGGCTTTAACGGAGTTGGAATGAAACCAGGACCATATGCAGATACGATTCCAAACCTTGCATTTGCAGCATTTCAGATGATGTTTGCAATGATCACACCAGCACTGATCACAGGATCTGTTGCAGGAAGAATGAAATTTAAAGCATTAGTTCTTTTTATTATCTTATGGTCATTGATCGTGTACTACCCAATGGCACATATGGTATGGGGAGAAGGAGGATTCTTAGCAGAGATCGGGTCTGTCGATTTCGCAGGAGGAAATGTCGTTCATATCACATCAGGGGTCAGCGGTCTGGTATTAGCTTTAACACTTGGAAAACGTCGTGGATATGACCAGGGAGTCTACCACGTACATAATACACCATTTGTATTTTTAGGAGCTGCACTGTTATGGTTTGGATGGTACGGATTCAATGCAGGAAGTGCTCTTGCAGCAAATGGACTTGCAGCACATGCATTTATGACAACATCTGTTTCAGCAGCCGCAGCTCTTGTTTCATGGATGTTGATCGAAGTATTTTCAGAAGGAAAAACAACTTTAGTCGGAGCTTCCACAGGATTAGTTATCGGACTAGTAGCAATCACACCGGGAGCCGGATTTGTTCCAATGTGGGCAGCAGTGATCTGTGGATTATTAGTAAGCCCAATCTGCTATTTCGGTGTAAAACTGATCAAAGGAAAATTAAAGATTGATGATGCATTGGATGCATTTGGATGTCACGGAATCGGTGGTATCTGGGGTGGTATCGCAACAGGATTATTTGGAATGACATCCATTAATGGAGTCGCAAAATGGAATGGATTAGTGTTTGGAGAAACAAGATTGTTTGTAGCACAGATCATAGGGATTCTTGTATCTATCGCAGTTGCAGTAGTCGGAAGCCTGATCTGTATCGCGATTGTCCGTATCTTTACTCCATTAAGAGTTGAAGAAAGAGCCGAGAAAGTCGGATTGGATGTATCAGAACACGGAGAGAATGCTTACCCAAGTTTTAATGGTTTAGATTAAAAGAGGTGAAAATATATGTTGATCAAAATTAATGCAATTGTTCGAGAAGAGAAATTCGAAGATGTCAAAGAAGCTTTAAATAAAATCGGAGTTAATGGAATCACAGTATCACAGGTTATGGGATGCGGAGCACAGAAAGGTTTTACAGAAGTTATCCGTGGAACAAAAGTTGATATGATGATGCGTCCAAAGATTAAATTTGAGATCGTCGTATCTTCTGAAGAATGGGAAAGAAAAACGATCGATGCTATTCAGAAATCTGCATTTACAGGAGAAGTTGGTGACGGGAAGATCTTCAGTTACGAAGTAAGGAATGTAGTTAAGATCCGTACCGGAGAACGTGATGTAGATGCATTACAGGATTAGTTCTTAAAATATCTACTATTATATAGAAGAAACAGGTGATTTTTGTGGAAAAAAATAAAAATCACCTGTTTTATTGTGTATAAAATTATAAAATATAATAAGAAAGATTCATTTCTTGTAATGTGATAAAATTCGTGATAAGATGATAGCCAATCAGAGAAATAATTTTGACATTAGGAAGAGAAACATATTATATAGAAGAAAGAAGACAAGGAAAGAATGAAATTAGTAACACTAGTATCAAATAATGTAGGAGTTGATACGTATCTGGAATTAAGAAAAGCGGTCAACTTTAAACCATTATCAAGAACACAGGCGAAGAAAGCCTTAGATAACAGTTTGTATATCGTCTGCGCATACATTGATGCCAAGATCGTTGGAATGGGACGACTTGTAGGTGACGGGGCGGTTATTTGTTACATTCAGGATTTAATGATTCATCCAGATTATCAGCATTATGGAATCGGAAGTGCAATCATAGAAGATCTGATCGAGTATGTAGAGAATCTTTGTGAAGAAGGAACCGAGATCATGTTGGATCTGATGTGTGCGATCGGAAGAGAACCATTTTATCACAAACATGAATTTATTTCTCGTCCAACGGACAAATTAGGGCCTGGAATGATTCGCTACATTAGAAAGTAGAGGAAAAAATATGGAAGATAAGAGATACGATCCGTATACTGGATACGAGATTAAAGATGAAGATCCAACACAAGAATATCATACACAAGATGATGATCCATACAGACGATATCGTTACGAAGATGATCACATAGAACAACCACAGCAGGAGCAGACAAGTGGAATTGCGATCGCAACAATGATCCTTGGAATCATAGCAGTTGTATGCATGGTCAGTTGTTGCTGCACGCCAATCGCAATTATCACTGGGATTGCAGCGGTCATTTGTTTTGCGGTGACACCAAAAGTCAGAGGAACAAGAGGAAATAAGGCAAAAGCAGGATTGATCTGTGGGATTATAGGCATCATTGGTTCTGTGATCTTGATCACAGTTTTTGTTGTGAATATTTTGCTTAGTTCGGATTTTCAGAATGAAATGAAAGAGTTTAATACACATTATGATACATATATCGATGAAAATGATGACTCTATATAAGATCATAAGAAGTATGCCATGCTTCTTTAAGAAAGTAACACATTTCTATTGTCCGGCATGCGGCGGGACAAGAAGTGTGATCGCACTGCTGCATTTGGATATTGAGAGAGCATTTTTATGTAATCCAACCGTTGTATATACCGGGGTTATGTTTCTATGGTGTATTGCAGGATGGATGGTAAAGAAACTGACAGCCAGAGAGATGAAGAGCATGAAGCCGAGATTGTGGATGTTGATTTTTGGAGTGTGTATTTTCTTTGGATATGCGGTGATCAGAAATATACTGGTGTACCAGTTTGGATATGATTATTTGGGAGACCTCATTCATTACACAAAATTTAATTAAATATTTGTCACAGATCAAAAGTGCCATCTTTTTTGTAATAGAAAAAGATGGCACTTTTTAATGCTGCCAAAGTAAAAGGTCTATTGCTTGTACTTGTATAAGAACACATCGTATAATAAACATAAAGAAAGAGGTGGCATATGAAAGAATGGAAAGAATATTTATTTAAAGTCAATGGATTTGAAATGACAGTGGTCTATAACGAAGATACGATCCAGAAAGTTTTTCTTCCTTTATTAAAACAATTACAGCAGTTACAAAAAGAAAAAAAGGAACGGATCATTGTATTTATGGCAGCACCGCCGGCTGTTGGAAAGACAACATTATGTGAGTTTTTGGAATATTTATCAAAACAAGATCAAGAGTTTACAGACATTCAAGCATTAGGATTAGATGGATTTCATTATCACTCTGATTACATTAATTCTCATGATGCGACCGTGCTTGGAGAAAAAGTTCCAATGAAGCAGGTAAAAGGATGTCCGGAAACATATGACACAGAAAAATTAAGACAGAAACTTGAAAAGATAAAAATAGAAGATATTTTATGGCCGATTTATGATAGAAATCTTCACGACGTTGAGGAAGATCAGATTAAAGTTACCAAAGATATCATTTTGATCGAAGGGAACTGGTTACTATTAAAACAAGAACCATGGAAATCCATGCAGCAATACGCAGACTATAAAATCTTGATCCTGGCCGAGGAAGAGATGTTGAAAGAACGTCTGATCTCAAGAAAGGAAAAAGGAGGTCTCACAAGAGAAGAAGCTGTGGCATGGTATCAAAACAGTGACAGTAAAAATGTAAAAAGAGTTTTAAAAAATTCCTGCCGGAAACATTTGAATCTGCTATTACAAGTGGAACAGGATAACGATTATTTGCAAGTAAAATAATGACCAAATTTTTGCAGGAAAACAGAAGATATTAGTAACAAGTGAAAGCTTGCAACCCACGTATAAATAGAGTATAATAAACTAGATGTGAAAAAGTTAACGAATTATATGGAGGACAAACTATGTTAGTATCAGCAAAAGAAATGTTAAACAAGGCAAAAGCCGGACATTACGCAGTTGGACAGTTCAACATCAACAACTTAGAGTGGACAAAATCCATTTTATTAGCAGCAGAAGAAACAAGATCTCCAGTGATCCTTGGTGTTTCTGAAGGAGCAGGAAAATATATGACAGGATATAAAACTGTTGTAGGAATGGTTAACGGAATGTTAGAAGAATTAAACATTTCTGTACCAGTAGCTCTTCACCTAGACCATGGTTCTTACGAAGGATGCTACAAATGTATCGAAGCTGGATTCTCTTCTATCATGTTTGATGGATCTCACTATCCAATCGAAGAAAATGTTGAAAAGACAAAAGAACTTGTAAAAGTTGCAACAGGAAAAGGAATGTCTATCGAAGCTGAAGTTGGATCTATCGGTGGAGAAGAAGACGGAGTTATCGGTAGAGGTGAATGTGCAGATCCAGAAGAATGTAAAGCAGTTGCAGATCTTGGAGTAACAATGCTTGCAGCAGGAATCGGAAACATCCACGGAAAATATCCAGAAAACTGGGAAGGATTAAGCTTCGATACATTAGATGCGATCCAGCAGTTAACAGGAGATATGCCATTAGTATTACACGGTGGTACAGGAATTCCTGATGACATGATCAAAAAAGCAATCTCTCTTGGAGTAGCTAAGATCAATGTTAATACAGAATGCCAGCTTGCATTTGCTGACGCTACACGTAAATATATCGAAGCAGGAAAAGACCTTGAAGGAAAAGGTTTCGACCCTCGTAAATTATTAGCACCAGGTGCTGAAGCTATCAAAGATATGGTAATCACAAAGATCAAATTATTCGGATCTGAAGGAAAAGCTGACGAATAAGATTTATCATTTCTTAATGAAATTGAATATTGATAATGTAAGAACTCCACAGCGTATGCTGTGGAGTTCTTTATTAATCTTCAGTTTTATCAGGTGAGATGTAGATTTTGTAGATTTCTTCAGTTGTTAGATTAATATTCTGCGAAATGCATTCGTAAAGTGATTGAATGTTGTCAGGTTCTTCTTCCAGTTCGTCAGCAATTTGAATGAAAGATTTTGATTTCTGGATTTTCTTTTTTATTAGTTGAATTAATCGGAAGGTTTCTCCTTCAGCACGCCCCTTAACTCGCCCCTCAGCACGCCCCTCAGCACGCCCCTCAGCACGCCCTTCGGCTAGCCCTTCAGCACGTGCTTTTCGCTTCTCAAGAATCTTTTCTTCCCATTCCTGCATATATTTCACTCCAATCTCTTCGCTGGATTTCACAATATTGACGTGATTCTTAATTTCCTGAAGGCGTGAAGTAGAGCAAGATATTTCTTCAGTAGTATGTTCCATATAGTAAAGAAGCTCCTTTAATTCAGGACTAATATCTTCTGAATTTTTACCATGCGTATTTAGAAAAATTCGCGTAGCACCATCTTCTAATGGCTGACCAGTTTCAGCACAAGTCATTTGAAAAGTATATTGATATAATCCTCTTCCAAACAGATCGAAAGGTGCAATGATAATAGAATAACAGTCTTTCATATTCGAAAAATCTACTTCTCCAGGATCTAATAATTTGGAGTCAATCAGAGCCTGATAAAAACGACTTCTATGAGGAAGATTTTTCGTATTTTCTTTTTGAGCTTCTACATTATAAACAGCATCGGTTTCATCCTCTGCCCATACGTCAAGTCGCACCTGTCGTTTTAGAGGCGAAGTCCGACTTTCGTGTTCAGATTGTGGACGGCCTTTGATGGAGATATCTTCTCCAAGAATAATAGATAATATATTCTCAAATGTCTTAGGATCTTCCATAACTTCAGCAAATAAAAAGCGGTCAAGTAAAGTTAAATCTTGCAGCGATTTTTTATTTTTACTCATAAGTTTCTCCTTTCATTGTATAAAAAAATACAGATAGTGGCAAGCACTGTTAGATAAGAAAATAAATTAATTGATACATAAACTCATGATATGATAAATATTTGATTGGGAAACAGACGAAAGAAGAAATCTCAACATACTGTAAAATATTTACATGGAATATATTAACAATTATAAATATAAATGTCAATACAAAAAGATAGACAATTAATTACGTACCAGATATACTAAAAATATCTTTTGAATAAAGATATGAAAAAGAGGGAGAGGAGGGAAAATATGCAAGCAATCAAAAAACAATGGTTCACATTACTCCTAATGATCATTCAGGCAGTTATGATCATCTTTATACAGCCAGAGATAGGATCTGTAAGTTTATGTAACCTTATGTTTATTGCAATTTTTGCAGAAGACGAGAGAAATGTATTCTTAAAACTTGCTTGGGAAGATAAGTTTTACTTTTATGTGCAATGCATTGTCATGTATTTGATGACGCTGATCTTTGGACTTATCCTTGCACTGGATCATGGTTCAGGATCTCTTACAGTAACAACGAAGGCATTTAATGCATTGCAGATGATCAATATTATCCTAAGGTTTATTATGACATATGGACTGATCGTACAAGAAGACCGAAGAAAATTATATTTTCACAGTGTGCTAATGTTGGTATTCTTTGTTCTTACAGCAATTGCATATAGCTAGATTTTACATAAGATCATAAGGAGAGTGGAATGAAACAAAATAAAAAAACAGTCATGATCATTGGATGTATCATAACAATCTGTACATTCATAGCAGCAGTTTTGATCGGCTGGAATCATATGGTCAAGATCACAAAAGGACCAAAGAATGAAAAAGAGATCGGATATTATCAATGGAATCATGATCAAATGGGTTCATTTTTAGATATTACAACATTTACATATCACGGAGACCGTTATGAGACAGCTGATGGCGGTGGAGATGGAGCCATGAGTTTTGGTTATCTGGAAGCTTCTATGAAAGGCAGAAAACCAGCATTTTGGCTGAAAGAAACGATGAATCAGACAGACAAAAAGATTGTCAAAACCATTTCTTGGTGGAAAGCTGCAGCAGAACCTGTCTATGCACTTTCATCAAACAGTGGCTGTGATATGGTCTTTCTTGATCCAAGTGATAAAGCCATGATGCAGACGGTATTTTGGAAAGTAAAAGACAGACAGAAGCTGGAAGCGTATTATATAAATTTTGATAATTACAATTTTAAACTTACAGAGTCCAAAACAAATGAACGAAAGACGATTTCATCAAAAGAAGCGAAACAGTATGCCAGATTGCAGCAGATTCGAAAAGATGCTCAAAATGTTAAAAAACAATATACCATTTATGGAGAAAGCAAAGATCATATCGCATATGTCGAATTTGATATCATGACAGTTGGTGGGAAACAATATCTAGGAAAAGACGAAGAGTGGTAGGAAAACTCAAGAAAAATTCTCAGAATGTCAAGGAAACCTTGACATTCTTTTTTAATTCGACTATAGTAGTCCTAGATAGGAACACGAGGTGAAAGTGATGGATAATGTAGAGCGTCTGATGGAATTCGGACTTACAAGACACGAAGCCAGTCTTTACATTTTACTGACACTGGAAGGAAGCCTTAACGGATACGAGGCAGCCAAACAAAGCGGGATCTCAAGATCGAACGCTTACAATGCACTAGCAGGCTTGGTAGACAAAGGCGCAGCCTATATACAAGAGGAAGATACAGTTCGTTACACACCGGTAGCGATCGAAGAATTCTGCAGTAATAAGATCCGGCATCTGGAACAGAAGAAGACAGAGCTGATCGCGGAACTTCCGGGCAAACGCAAGAACGAAGGCGGGTATCTGACGATCAAAGGCGAAGAACATATTTGCGATAAGATCATTGATATGCTGCTTTGTGCAGAAGAGCGTGCGTATATCTCTGTATACAATGAACGACTGGAGATGTTTCGGGAACACTTAGAGAAGATGGTAAGTGAAGGAAAGAAAGTCGTGATCATAACGAATGAACCATTTGATTTACAAGGAGCAACTGTTTATCTGACAGAATGTAAGAAAGAACAGATCCGATTGATCACGGATTCCAAAGACGTTTTAACAGGCGCAATCACAAATCGTTACGAAGCAACCAGCCTGTATTCCAGTAACAATAATCTGGTGGAAGTATTTAAAGATGCACTGGCCAATGAAATACAACTATTAAAAATGAAATAAATATACAAAAAGTATAGAAGAAAGGAACCAAACACCATGGCAAAAGTACCATTTGTAACAAAAGAACAGTTAGATGAAATCGTAAAAAAATATCCAACACCATTTCATTTATATGATGAAAAAGGAATCCGTGAAACAGCAAGAGGATTATACAAAGCATTTTCATGGAATAAAGGATTTAAAGAATATTTTGCTGTAAAAGCGACACCAAATCCAACAATCTTAAAGATTTTAAAAGAAGAAGGATGCGGAACAGACTGCTCATCTTTAACAGAACTTATGATGTCAGATCGTTGTGGATTCGATGGAAGCGAGATCATGTTCTCTTCTAACGATACACCAGCAGAAGAATTTATTCTGGCAAAACAGTTAGGTGCAACGATCAACTTAGATGACATTACACATATCGAATTCTTAAAAGAATGTGCCGGAATCCCAGAAAAGATTTCCTGCCGTTACAATCCAGGTGGAGTTTTCGCATTAGGAACAGATATCATGGATAACCCAGGAGATGCAAAATACGGAATGACAACAGAACAGATCTTTGAAGCTTTCAAACAGTTAAAAGAGCTCGGTGTCAAAGAATTCGGAATCCATTCTTTCCTTGCAAGTAACACAGTTACAAATGAATACTATCCAACACTTGCAAAACAGTTATTTGAATTAGCAGTTAAATTAAAAGAAGAAGTTGGAGTTCATATCGGATTTATCAACTTATCTGGTGGAGTCGGAATCCCTTACCTTCCAGATCAGGAAGGTAATGACATCGCTGTCATTGGTGAAGGTGTACACAAAGTATATGACGAAGTATTAGTACCAGCCGGAATGGGAGATGTGAAGATCTTTACCGAACTTGGACGTTACATGCTTGCACCAAACGGACATTTAGTAACAAAAGCAATCCATGAAAAACATACACATAAAGAATACATTGGTGTTGATGCATGTGCAGTCAACTTAATGAGACCTGCAATGTATGGGGCGTACCATCACATCACAGTTATGGGTAAAGAAAACGAACCAGCAGATCATGTATATGATATCACAGGATCTCTTTGTGAAAATAACGATAAATTTGCGATCGACCGTAAATTACCAAAGATCGACATGGGAGATCTGTTAGTGATTCATGATACAGGAGCACACGGATTTGCAATGGGATATAACTATAATGGTAAATTAAAATCGGCAGAAATCTTATTAAAAGAGGATGGAACAACAGAAATGATCCGTCGCGCAGAAACACCAGAAGATTATTTTGCAACGATCAAAGGATTTAATTTCTAAGAAAAATTAACAGATTAATATGAGATGTTCCAAAGCAGGGCAAGTATAGGAAATTCTATACTTGCCTTTTTCATATATTACGAGTAAATTATATACAAGAAACAAAATAATACACGGCAAAACAGCATTTCAAAAGATGAAAGGCATTTATAGACAGGAGAAATCACATGAATTTATTTGACATCGTAGGACCAGTGATGGTCGGACCGTCGAGCTCTCATACAGCAGGTGCTGTAAGGATCGGACAGGTATCAAGGCACCTGCTCGGAGAATCGGTAAAAGAAGCTAAAATACTATTACATGGATCATTTCTTGCAACAGGAAAAGGACATGGTACAGACAAAGCATTAGTGGCAGGATTACTTGGCATGGCAGCCGATGACATTCGGATTCCAGACAGTTTTGACATTGCAAAAGAATCAGGAGTGAAATTTGAGATTGGAAAGATTCAATTAAAAAATGCACATCCAAACAGCGTAAAATTATTACTTGTCGGAGAATCAGGAAGGAATCTTGAGATTGTAGCCTGTTCCTTAGGCGGTGGACGAATTAAGATCTGCACGATTGATGGACTGGAAGCAAACTTTAGCGGGGAGTATACAACATTAGTTGTACACAATGACGACCAGCCAGGACATGTAGCAGAAGTAACATCAATGCTTGCTCATAAATCGGTTAATATCGCAACGATGCAATTATACCGTGATCACAGAGGTGGAAGTGCAGTCATGGTCATTGAATGTGACAAAGAAATACCAGAAGAAGGTCTGAACTTTTTGGAACGTCTGGAAGGAATCCAGAAAGTTACATATCTTGCTAAGATGAAGGAGGACTAGAGTATGGGATTTGCATCCGTAGAAGAGATAGAAACAAGAGCAAAAGAACAGGAATGTCAATTATGGGAAACAATTTTACATGATGATATGACAGAGCGACAGGTAGACCGCCTAGAGTCTATCGGGAAAATGAGCAGTATGTATCTTGCAATGAAAGATGCCAATGAAAGTTACGATAAAGACTTAAAGTCACAAAGCGGTCTTTCTGGCGGCGACGGTGAAAAGATGATGGAAGAGGTTAGAAAAATGCAGAATTTGACCGGTGAATTTGTCGGGACCGTCATGGCAAATGCTTTAAAAATGGGCGAATCAAATGCCTGTATGAAACGTATCGTAGCAGCACCGACAGCCGGAGCATGTGGGGTGCTTCCAGCAGTATTGATTACATATGAACAATTTCATAAAGTACCAGAAGCAAAGATGCTAGAAGGAATGTATATTGCGGCCGGAGTCGGACAAGTTATCGCAGAACGTGCCTGTATCGCAGGGGCACAAGGAGGATGTCAGGCTGAGATTGGTTCGGCCTCCTGTATGGCAGCAACAGCTATTACGTACATTCGTGGCGGCAGCACAAAGCAGATCTTTGATGCAGGAGCATTTGCCTTGAAATCATTATTGGGATTGGTATGTGATCCATTAGGTGGTTTGGTAGAAGTACCATGTATCAAGAGAAATGTCATTGGATCTGTCAATGCGATCACAGCCTCAGATATGGCAATGGCAGGCATTGAAAGCAAGGTTCCATTGGATGAAGTGATCGATGCAATGGCAGAAGTCGGAGACCTCTTGCCATGTTCTTTAAAGGAAACCAGTCAGGCAGGTCTTGCCCAGACAGAAACAGGCAAAAAATACATGCCGGAATCATAAAATATTTGTAAGTAAAGGAAGGAAAACAATGATAGAAGTATGTTGTGGAAGCTTCGAAGATGCCATGATGGCAAGCGAATGCGGAGTCAAAAGAGTAGAATTAAACAGTGCATTAAGTTTAGGTGGATTAACACCATCTTTAGGAAGCTTGATCATGATCAAACAATACAGCGATATTGAGATCGTATCTATGGTAAGAGCCAGAGCAGGGGGATTCTGCTATACAAATTACCAGTATGAACAGATGCTTGAGAATCTTAAGCTATTATTAGCATATGGGACAGATGGAGTATCTTTCGGGTTCTTAAATGAAGACCGAACAATCGATAAGAACCGTTGTCAGGAATTCTTGGAAAATGTAAAAAATGAAGGACGTAAAGCAACATTCCATAGAGCATTTGACTGCACAAGAGATCCATATGAGGCAATCGAAACACTGATCGATCTAGGATTTGATCGATTACTGACAAGTGGACAGGAAGCAACCGCAGAAGAAGGAATTCATCTGTTAGCAGATCTTCAGAAAAAATATGGGAACCAGATTGAGATCATCGCAGGATGTGGAGTCAACGAAAACAACGCCCAGAAGATCATAGACAAAACGGGAATCAAACAATTACACAGCACATGCAGAGGCTGGGGAGTCGATGCGACTGGAATGGGAGAGAGAGTATCATTCCAGGTATCCGATGAAGATGGAGATCGGTATCGAAGTGTTTCTGTAGATAGAATAAAGAAATTTGTAGAGATCTGTGGATAAATTTTTAATTTGTAGTTGGCCAACTGTAGATTTCGAATATATGATAAAAAATAAATAAACGATCGGAAGAGCAGCTAGAGAATTTTCCTCACGTTTTTTACAGATCGCTGATCCGC
>PPYE01662439.1_pt1 | contig 12730 bp, 9 predicted proteins | sample 1559881 | NCBI WGS metagenome assembly PPYE01 (sample SAMN08240022, study PRJNA423297) | Human gut metagenome, whole genome shotgun sequencing project.
TTTAGGAGAAATGTAGTATTTTACACAGGCTGCTTTTGCCCGTTCTTTCATGGTGGCCGGATCGCCGCCCATAATGGCTCCGGCGTGGGTGTCCTCAACGGTTTTCCAGCGATGGTTGGGATCCTTCATGGCGATTTCATCCGCTTCCATCAGCTCCACAAAGTCCACCGGCCCGAACATATCATAGGCTGCCTGTACGTCCGAGGAAAATCCGGCCCATTCTTCCGTATCAAAGCCTTCCGCGTTCATGCCGGCCATGGCGCTTAAATGGCCCCCGGCAGACCTTCCCATAACGCCGATGCGGTCAGGGTCGATCTCATATTTTTCCGCGTTGGCGCGGAGAAAACGAATGGCAGTCTTCACATCCTTGATCTGCTCCGGCCATTTGGCCTGGGCGCTGCTGCGGTAATATATGGAAGCAACCACATATCCTTCTTCCACCAGATATTCGCATTCAGCGGTCATCAGATTTTTGTCGGCGCCCCGGTATCCGCCTCCGGGGACCCAGAGAATGGCGGGCTTTAAGTACTTTTTCCGGTCCTCCCCTTCGCAGCCGGCGGCCATCCGCATTTCACTGTTTCCGTTCTGCAGCATAATGGACATTTCCAGATCCAGCATATTGCCCTCCAGATCCGGCCTTCTGGAATAGACAATGCTGTCAATAAAGTTTACGCTCGGGCGCTTTCTGCCCGGATCAATGGTGTATCTCATCACGTTTCCTCCTTATTTAGACAATGGGATAAAAGATATTGGCGCTGATAATCAAACTGACCACAAGGATCACGATCAGCGGCAGGCCTTAAGCCAGCAATTAAAAAACCTGGAATCCGAGCTGGATACCAGGCTTTATGTCCCGCCGAAGCATACTTCTGATGTATTTTCTTTATCTGCGCGGTCCCTTTATCAGCCAGTAGATCATCCAGATCACCAGAATCGGCAGAAGCACCGGACCAAGAAGCATAAAGATTCCGCCAATGATCGTTCCTACCAGCCAGATCAGCGCAAAAAAGATCAGCAAGGCAATCAGCGTGAACCAGAATCCGTTAAAATGAAATGTGTGGAAGCTGCGGTGACTCTCTTCCTGGAAATACGGTTCCTGCTCCTCCTGCTCATACCGCGTCTCCTCTCCGCTGTCGCTGTCTTCATAAACGCCGGCCATCTCATTGCCGCCGCCGTTGGCTTCAATAATGGACCGGGCAATCAGCCTCGGATCCCCCAGTTCTTCCAGAACCTGACTTACCGTCTTTCCCCTGCGCATCTCATCGGAAATGTACTGGTCATAATAGGCAATGTTCTCCTCAATCACCCTTCTGGATACCTGCCCGGCAAGGGCCATGGCAAGCTTTTCCAAAAATTCTTTTTTATCCATCTGTTACAGTATCCTTTCTTTCAGAACGCCCTCGCGGTAAGCATTTACCAGTTCCTTCAGATCCTCGATCCGCTCCGTAAGTTCTTCTCCTTTATCCGTATCTCCTACCATGATTCGTCTTGGCATCTTCTCTACAATGGAAACCCTGGGCGTATTCTCCCTGGTAGGATCAAAAGGCTTATGCTCTGCCAGAGCCAGGTGGTGGGAATTATAGATCAGGGTATATCCGGCAATTCCGGTCTTAGACTGGTAGGCCTTGGACAGGCCGCCGTCAATAACATACAGCTTTCCCTCTGCCTTTACCGGCGTCTCTCCGTCTTTGATCTTAACCGGCACATGACCGTTGATAATATGAGAACCTTCCGTGGGAAGACCGAATTCCTCCAGGATCCGGTCGCAGTACTCCACCTGCTGGCTCAGCTTATAGTACGGATTCATCGTCTCCTTGTGGGTCGTCTTATCTTCTATAAAATAATTTTCAAAAGTGGCCATCCTGTCCTTTCCGAACACCGGCGACTTGGCCCCGCACCAGAGATACCACATGAAATCCCGGCATTTTTCCTTGTCCGGGTCGGAATCCGGAAGGAAATACGCCTTCCGCACCCTCTGGTCGATAAAGTCCAGCAGCGCCTTCCCGGAATACCCTTCTCCATCGATCACCATCTCCTCAAAGCTTCCATCTTTCTTCATGGGGATGCAGCCATGGTAAAGAAGGTTGGAATTATAGCATTTGTACATGCTTCCATGGGAATACAGAAAACGGATATGCCTGTGGAGAAGCTCACTGTGCTTAAAGGAGAGAGCCAGGGTATGAAGGAGCTCCTCCTCCTGAGACGTAAGCTTCAGCGGATTCTTAGGATCAATGGTGGGGAAATTGGTATCCAGCATGGGGTATTCCTTATCACCGATCTTTATCACGCCCCTGGCATAATCGATATTTTCCAGCATCAGACGGTCTTCCATCCGATAATCCGGATGCCGCTTTATGATCTGTTCCTGCACCTTAAACTGCATAACAGCTATGGCCTTGTGCATCTTTGCCGCCAGACCGGGATCCACGGCGTCATAAATATTTTCATCCAGGATCCTGGGCTGGAAGCGCTCACAGGGATCGTCCCGGTAAACATTTGCCGCAAACATGGACAGCGGGCGAAGGTTAATGCCGTATCCATCCTCCAGCACATCAAAACTGTTATAACTGATGGCAATCCGCAGCACCACACAGATACAGGCCAAATTCCCGGTGGCCGCTCCCATCCAGGAAATATCATGATTTCCCCACTGAATATCCACATCGTGAAACTGCATCAGTTCATTCATGATAATATCAGCCCGGGGGCCCCGGTCAAAAATATCCCCGATGATATGCAGACTGTCAATAGTCAGATTCTGAATCAGTTTGCAGAGAGCAATGATGAATTTATCGGCAATCTCAACATCCAGTATGGTCTGAATGATCTCGCTGTAATAAACTTTTTTGTTTTCGTCATTATAATCCACATGAAGCAGCTCGTCAATGGCATAGGCAAATTCCTGGGGCATCTTTTTTCTCACCTTGGAACGGCTGTACTTCGAAGAAACCTCCTTGCAGATCCGCACCAGACGGTATATGGTCACCCGCTGCCAGTCCTCCGTATTATGCCCCTCCAGCGTCATCTTGGCCAGAGCCCTCTCCGGATAATAGATCAGATTGGCCAGTTCCACCTGGGCCTCCTCCGGTATGATATAGCCGAAAGTCTCCCGGATCTTTTCACGAATAATACCGGAAGCACTTTTCAGAAGATGAATAAATGCTTCATATTCTCCGTGAAGGTCGCTGAAAAAATATTCTGTCCCTTTGGGCAGGCCCATGATGGCCCGGAGATTGATGATCTCGCTGCAGGCAGAACGGACCGTAGGGTATTCCCTGGATAAAAGCCGTAAATAATCGTAATCCCGCATAATTCCTCCCTCATACGAAACGCCCCAAATCCCTTTTTCCCGCCGTTCCATTGTCTTTTCTTTCATTTTGTAGTACCATAGGTCTGCAGGATAAGTGCTCTGGGCGAAGTCTTATTCTTCGCGCCGGGAAACTGCCCGCGCGCTGCTCTGCAGCTATTATAACATTGGTTTTCTTAAATTGGAAGCAATCGGAGGTTTTCTTTATGGAACAGCTTTATGTATTCGGAACCGGAAATGCGGCGGTTTCCCGCTGCTACAATACCTGTTTTGCCATCCGGGAGGATGATGAATATTTTATGGTGGATGCCGGCGGCGGAAACGGTATTTTAGGCATTCTGGAACGGATGGAAGTACCCCTTAGTTCGATCCACCACCTTTTTGTCACCCACGAGCATACCGATCATATCCTGGGAGTGGTCTGGATGATCCGGATGATCGGTCAGAAAATCCTGGCCGGCAAATATGAGGGAACCCTTTCCATCTACTGCCACCCGGACCTGACAAACACCATCACCACCCTCTGCAGCCTCACTACCCAGAAAAAGATCCAGAAGCTGATCGGCGGCCCCATTCAGCTGATTCCCGTTGAAGACGGCCAGACTCTGTCCATCTTAGGATGCCGCGTAACCTTCTTTGATATTCATTCTACCAAGGCAAAGCAGTTCGGATTCACCATGGATCTGAAGAACGGAAAGAAGCTTACCTGTACCGGCGACGAGCCTTATAATCCGCTCTGCGAAAAATACGTATCCGGCAGCCAGTGGCTCCTCTGCGAGGCCTTCTGCCTCTATGAAGACCGTGACCGCTTCTCTCCTTACGAGAAGCACCACAGCACCGTAAAAGAAGCCTGTCAGCTGGCAGAACGCCTGCAGATCCCCAATCTGATCCTGTGGCACACGGAAGATTCCAATCTGGCAGAACGGAAAAAACGCTACACCGAAGAGGGCCGCACCTTTTATTCCGGCAATCTCCTGGTTCCGGATGACGGTGAAATTCTTGCCCTGTAATCCTTCCCTTTCCTTATAAACGGAATATTCCCCCGGGCTCCTTCATATAATGGCTCCAGCAAGCCATGAAAGGAGCCCTTTTATGTTTTCTTTTCGCCATTTTTCTTCCCCCGACACAGACTCTGACAGCACAGAAGAAAATACATCCGGCTCCTCCGGGCTCATTATTTATGTGGAAGCGGTCCTTCTTACGATCCTCAGCCTTTCTTTCCTGTCCAATTATCTGGAACACGCACCGCTTTTTTCCGGCACCAAAAATACACTTTATACCTCTGCCGGCCAGGGCAATGAAGAGCGCACCTTCATCAAATGGGTAGACTTTTCCGTAACCAGCGAAGCTATGACCCAGGCTTTCCGCCTGGATGTGGACACCTGTCAGTCGGACATCCATTTAGACTGGATCCAGCTTCTGGCATATCTGGGTGCGCGCTACGGCGGCGACTTTTCCCGTTATCAGTCCTCTGATCTCACCGGACTTTCAGAAAAGCTTCTTGCCGGCGCCTCCATGGAAGAACTTACAGAAAACATGAAATATTATGATTATTATCTGGAAGCTTACGGTGCAGTTCTCGGCGGCCTTGTGGGCATCTACGAAGAAGAAATTCCCGCCAGCCAGGCCCCGCCCCAGGACTGGCTTTCTGAGTCAGTGCCTGAGACTGCCAAAGAGACAGATCCGGAAACCGTATGGGTCACCAAATACGGCCTGAAGGGCTTCTCCCCCATCGCCAAAGGTTTCCCCTACTCCGATTACGATGACTTCGGCGCTGCAAGAGACTATGGCTACCGCCGCCTTCATCTGGGCCATGATATGATGGGGCAGGTAGGAACACCTATCATTGCAGTGGAATCCGGCACTGTGGAGGCACTGGGCTGGAACCAGTACGGCGGCTGGCGCATCGGCATCCGTTCTTTCGATAAAAAGCGATATTACTACTATGCGCATCTGCGCAAAAACTATCCCTACCAGTCCACCCTTGCCGTGGGCTCCACCGTCCGCGCCGGCGATGTGATCGGATATCTGGGCCGCACAGGCTACAGCACCCAGGAAAATACCAACAACATCAAGGAACCCCACCTTCACTTCGGACTGCAGCTGATCTTTGATGAGTCCCAGAAGGAGGGAAACAATGAAATCTGGATAAGCTGTTATGAATTGGTAAAATTTCTGCGGCAGAATCAATGTCTTACCGAAAAAACACCCGGCACCAAAGAATGGCACCGGGTGTATGAAACCCGCGATTTTTAAGGAAACTTTTAATAAAGTTTCTCCGACACCGCGATGCTGACCTTCTGATTATTCTGGCTGCAGTGTTCAAAAAATCTGCGGTAGTATTCGGTATAAATCACATCTACCAGGAAAAGCTGGCTGATCTCCGCCGATGTAGAGCCGCCTTGAAGCGGCCCCTCATTGGCGCCGCACAAAAGCGTCACATCGGAACAGGCACTTAACGGGGATTTTGCAGACCGGGTAATGCAGATGATCCCCGCCCCCGCTTTTTTGGCCACCTGGGCCACATAGATGGTATCCTTTGTCTCCCCGGAATAAGAAAACAGCACCGCCACATCTTTATGAGACATGGAAGCCGCAGCCATCACCTGCATATGGCTGTCCTGAATGCAGAACATCTTGCTCTCGATCCGCATGAATTTGTTCATGGCCTTCATGGCCGTCAGCATGCTGGCTCCCACGCCAAAAAAATATACCCTTTCTGCCTCGTGGATCATGGAAACTGTCCTCTCCACATCATCCTCATTAAGAAGGGAACCGGTCTCTTCGATGGCGTTGATGTTGGTGCGCAGTACCTTTTTCACCAGATCGCCAAAGGAGTCCTCCAGAGAAAGATTGCTCCCTGTAAACTGCTCCAGCCGGTCGGCTCCTTCATGAAGACTCAGCGAAAGCATCATCTTAAATTCCTGATACCCCTTCGCACCCATGGTTTTGCAGAACCGGAAAACACTGGTCTCCCCTACGCTGCAGGCCTCTGCCAGTTCTGTAATTGACAAAAACAGCATTCCCCTGGGATCCCTGAGAATATAATCCGCCACCTTCTTCTCTGCTTTCGTCATCTGATTATAGGTTGCTCTGATTTTTATGATAAATTCTCCCTGCATCGCATTTCCTCCTCCGCAGCCTCACTTATTTTCTCCTTTTCCCACATTATAAAAAATTTTTCATTTCTTGTACAGTCACTTTCCTTTCGCTGCTGTTTTGTCTTTGTAAGAAATTCTTCACATAATTTTCAAATTTTTCCGGTAAGGTATATGTTATACTGAATTTAAGTGAACATTTGTCACAGCATCTGGTATGACAGGAGTATCTTTCATGAAATTTTACAGCAAAAGTCCGCCGCCGGACAGGCGGCATATCCCGTTTTGCAGACAGATGACTGCCGTTGTCCTGGCATTTTCCATGGCTGCGGCATGCCCATTTGCCGCTGCAGCTGCAGAACAGTCCGTCTTCACCGCATCCATCCCGCAGTTAAGGACCCAGTCCATTGGTCCTGGTATGGATAACCTGTCTTTAGGAGACAGCTATGCCACCTACCAGTGGGGCCTGAAAAATGACGGCGAGTTTCAGCTGGTTCAGATGACAGCCAGTTTTCGTTCTCTGGATTCCGTGTACGGCGCAAGAAAAGGCCGTTCTGCTTCCATCTCCCTTCCGGATCTTGGTCCCGGTATGATCGAATACCAGTCTACCGTTATCCAGGCAGAATCCGGCGTGGATATTAATATTCTTCCTGCCTGGAAGCAGTATGATGCCGATACCGAAAGTTCCAGAAGACAGGTAACGGTAGCTATTATTGACACCGGCATTGATTACAGCCACCCGGAACTTCAGGATGCCATGTGGACGAACCCTGGCGAGATTCCCGGCGACGGCATCGACAATGACGGAAACGGCTATATCGATGACATACACGGCTGGAATTTTTATACAGGAAGCGCCACACTCTACAGCGGTACAGAAGACAGCCACGGCACCCATACAGCCGGCACCATTGCAGCATCTCGCGGCAGCGGAGGTGTGGCCGGCATCACCGATAACCAATACGTAAAGCTGATGAGCGTAAAAGCACTGGGCGGTCCTTTAGGAATCGGTTCTCCCGAATCCGTCATCCAGGCCATCCGATACGCAGAAGCAAACGGCGCATCCATCTGCAATTTAAGTCTGGGAACTTCTGCTTATAACGAAGAGCTGGCTGCAGCCATCCGGGATTCCGGCATGCTTTTTGTCATTGCATGCGGAAACGGCGATGCCAGGGGACAGGGCTATGATACCGATGCCTCCCCCATTTATCCTGCGTCTCTGCCCTATGACAATGTGATTTCCGTTGCCAGCCTGATGTTTGACGGAGAGCTGGCTGCCAGTTCCAATTACGGAGCCGGGACGGTAGATATTGCAGCTCCGGGATCTTATATTTTAAGCACAGCTCCCGGAGGCGGGTACGCTTTCATGAGCGGCACATCCATGGCAGCCCCAATGGTCACCGGTACTGCTGCCATGATTTATTCCTTCCGCACGGATTTGTCCCTGGCTGATGTTAAAACGGCAATCTTATCATCGGCAAAGCCCATGGAAAGTCTTGCAGGAAAAACAGTATCCGGCGGAATGCTGGATGCATATGCCGCCTTAAATTATACAAAATGATGTCTGGGACACCGATTATGTCTCCGGCATCCACAAAGAATATCCAGACAGATGGGAGGACTGTTATGAAAATGAAACTGCTGAAAGCCGTCATTCTCTGTTTTCTGATGTCTGCCTTCACCGTTTCCGCCCTGGCTGATACGCGGATTGATACGGTTTCCGTTACGGTAACCGATGCCGGCACGCTGGAAGCGGGAGAAAGCATCGGCGATGTAACCGTAACCAGCAGCGGTGAAGGTTATTATGTAGAGAATGCCTACTTTTTAAATGACCATGACATCTGGCAGAAAAACGAACGTCCCAGAATCCGCATCGAGCTGTATGCCGATGAAGGATACCGTTTTTCTTATACCAGCGAAAGTCACTTCTCTCTAAGCGGCTTTGGAGCCACGTACTCTGATGCAAATATTATGGATGACGGCTCTTATATGGAGCTTGATATCTACCTGGACCGTGTCACTGGAGAGGGAACCTCTTCCAGCGAAGATTATAATCTGGCCTGGGATGATTACACCGCTACCTGGAACATGGTGTATTCCACAGACTATTACGAAATCCGCCTGTACCGCTGGAACAGCAGCGGCACCAGCACCTCCATCGTAACTACCAAGCGGAGTGATGACGGAGAATATGATTTCACCAGCTATCTGACCAGAAGCGGAAACTACAGCTTCCGGGTCCGGCCGGTGGATGCCGACTTCGATACCGGTCAGCTCTGGTCTGACCACTCCCGTAGGCTTTACATCGACAGCGATGAGGCCAGCGACAACCGGGGATATACCGATGACAGCGGTTCCGGAAATTCTGCCTACTACTCCGGCCCCGGCTATTATGACACCACCGATTCTCAATACGGCCCGGGAAGCACCGCTCTCGGCCAGTGGATCCAGGATGATACCGGATGGTGGTACCGCTACAATAACGGCGGCTGGCCATTCAGTTCCTGGCAGGTTATCGATGATAAATGGTATTATTTTAATGACCAGGGATATCTTCTCACCGGCTGGTTCCAGCTGAACGGCGCCTGGTATTACTGCGGCGAGGACGGCGCCATGACTACAGGATGGCAGAAGATCGGACCATACTGGTATTACTTCTCCAACAGCGGCGTGATGGCCACAGGCTGGAATCTTCTGGACGGCGGATGGTATTATCTGGATCCCTCCAGCGGAGCACTCTGGACCGGCACATTTACCCCTGACGGCCATTATGTAAATGCCAATGGACTCCGTCTCTATTAATATCCGCCTGTCGGACTTATCACATAAAAATCCGCCTGGGATACGGCTTTTCCAGCTGTATATCCCGGCGAATTTTTCTTATTTCTCCGCAAAGCCGTCTTCGCGGTCCGGCAGTAAATTCTCCTTACGTAAAATCTATGTAAATTTTCATATCGTCTCCCCCAAAAACATGTTATAATAATTTTGTGTCGGGATTTCCGCAGTTTTGAAACACTGCCATCTTTTGAAAAATCCGGCCAAATTCACAAACAGGAGACAAAGCATTGAATTATTCCGCCAATACCTCTCGTTCAAAATTCTGGGATGTGGTACGCGGACTGGGAATTTTGTCCATTGTCATCGGCCACAGCTGGGGACCTGCGATTCCCTATGTCTACGCCTATCATCTGGCCATCTTTTTTTTCGTATCCGGATTTTTATATAATTATAAAAAATACGGCACAGATCCGTTCGGGCACATAGCCGCCAAGCTGAAAAGTTCATGGCCCAAATACATGTTTTATATGACCATATTCATCTTATGCCATAACTTTTTTGAAGACATGGGAATCAATCCACCTTCCGTTTACTACAGCCGCAGCCAGATGCTTATGTACATAGGAAACAGTGTCACCTTCCAAGGTGCAGAATATATGGGTGGAGCCATGTGGTTCATTCCCCTCTGGGTCCTTTCCTGCGGTGTTTTCGGCGGTACCGTCTGGCTCTGCAGCCATGTGGCAGTTTTTCTGAAACTGCGTGTATCCAGCCGGCAGACTTCTCTGGCCCGCCTGACTGCCGCAGTAAGTTTTTTTTGGGGAGTCTGCGGTATGTTTTTCGTTTTCCGCAATCTGCAGCTGTCCTATCAGTTTCATCTGGCTCTCCTGATTCAGCCATTTTTCGGCATCGGCTGGCTGCTGAAAGAAAGCTGCCCTTACTATCGGCAATTTTTAAAATGGTACATGGCCATCCCCTGCGCCGCAATCCTTGCGGTCTGGATCCGCTCCCGTAATCTTTACATTGATCTTTCCCTGGGCCAGATCGGAAACGGATGGGAATATTACCTTCTGGCCATTCTTGGCATTTACTGCTGCATGTGGCTGGCTTCCATAATTGAAAAAAGCCGCCTGGCTGGCGGACTTTTCTCACTATTTGGAAGGTACTCATTTGACATTATGTGCCTTCACTTCCTATTCTTTAAAATTTTAGATCTGCTGTACGGCAGAATCTTACTGGGCGATAGTTCGGAAATCTACTCAGCATTTCCTCAGGCTTACAGCACAGTTCTATGGCCCCTTTATGCCGCTGCCGGCACCTGTCTGCCGGCACTTGCCGGCCTCATGCTGGACCGCCTGAAGCTCCGGCTGTCTAAAAATCTCAGGGAATCCGGTAAGCGTGATTCATAGGTCCCTGCCCTTTTCCCAGATCCAGCCCATAGGCAAGGGCGCCGGACAGATATTCCTTGGCCCCGGCCACTGCATCCTCCAGCTTAAGGCCTTTTGCCAGATTCGACGCAATTGCGCTGGAAAGGGTGCAGCCGGTTCCATGGGTGTTGGGGTTTTCCACACGCTTTCCGTAAAACCACTGAATTTTCCCGTCATGATACAGCACATCATTGGCATCATTCTGCTGATGCCCGCCTTTGCAAAGCACGGCGCAGCCATAAGCCTCTCCGATCAGTCTTGCCGCCTTCTCCATATCTGCCGGCGAATTAATCTCCACTCCTGCTAAAACCTGTGCCTCCGGTATATTGGGAGTCAGCACTGAAGCAATGGGAAACAGCGTTTCCTTCATCACCTGGACCGCCGAATCTTCCATCAGTCTGGCACCGCTGGTGGCCACCATAACCGGATCTACTACAATATTCTCTGCCTTATATTCCCTAAGTTTCTCTCCGATCACCTGAATCAGTCCCGATGAAGAAACCATGCCGATTTTCACCGCATCGGGAAAAATATCCGTAAAAATACAGTCCAGCTGCAGCCCCAGAAATTCCGGGGTAGTCTCCTGAATTCCCGCTACCCCTGTGGTATTCTGGGCAGTAAGGGCCGTAATCGCGCTCATTCCATAAACGCCAAGGGCTGTCATCGTCTTTAAATCCGCCTGTATGCCGGCTCCTCCGCTGGAATCACTTCCGGCGATCGTCAATGCAGTTTTCATTGCACCTTCCTCCTGTACAATTTTGTCTGCCAGACAGCGCAGATTGGACGCTGCACGTTCTATGTCAGCTTGAGCAAAGATCGAGCTGACCACCGCAGCTCCGCTTAAACCGCAGCCGGCAAGCTGAAGGATATTTTCCTGGTTAATCCCTCCAATTGCCACCACAGGAATCGAAACGCTGCTGCAGATTTCCTTCAGCAGCTCTCTGCTGACCGGAGAAGTGTCCTTCTTGGTGCTGGTTGGAAATACCGCTCCCACTCCAAGGTAATCTGCCCCATCTTCCTGGGCCTTAAGGCCCTGCTCCAGAGTCCTTGCCGTAACACCGATAATTTTATCCTCTCCTAAGATCGCTCTGGCTTCCCGTGGATTCATATCTCCCTGTCCCACGTGTACTCCATCTGCATCCACAAGCCTGGCAATCTCCACCTGATCATTGATCAAAAACAGAGCTCCGTACCGGCGGCATAAAGCGCCGATCTCTTTTGCTTCTTCAATGAAACTCTCCCTGTCCATATTCTTTTCTCTCAGCTGGATCATAGTAACCCCGCCTTTCAGCGCTTTCTCCACCTGATCATACAGCCGTTCCCCATTTAACCAGCTTCGATCTGTCACACCGTACAGCCGAAGAGATTCTCTCCTGATTCGCATCACTTTCCTCCTGAAAATGCTTTTTGAATTTTATTCCTATGCAAAAAAAGAGAATCTCTTATCTCAATAAGAAATTCTCTCTTAGTGCCGGCGACCGGAATCGAACCGGTACGGGAGGTAAGTCCCGCAGGATTTTAAGTCCTGTGCGTCTGCCAGTTCCGCCACGCCGGCATGCATCGCAGTTTCCTGCAAATGGGGCCTACAGGGCTCGAACCTGTGACCCTCTGCTTGTAAGGCAGATGCTCTCCCAGCTGAGCTAAGACCCCAAAACCAACTGAGCCACCGGGCCAGATAATATAAAGGATATATTTAATACTCCAGCACTTGCTGAAAGAGTGGACCTTCGGGGACTTGAACCCAGGACCGACCGGTTATGAGCCGGTTGCTCTAACCAACTGAGCTAAAGGTCCATAAAGCCGATAATCGGACTCGAACCGATAACCTGCTGATTACAAATCAGCTGCTCTGCCAATTGAGCCATATCGGCATCAATGACCCCAAGGGGATTCGGACCCCTGTTACCGCCGTGAAAGGGCGATGTCTTAACCGCTTGACCATGGGGCCTTGTTATAAACACTCCTATAGTATAAAACTATTACAGCTGTTATGTCAAGGCACTTTAGAAAAAACTTTAGTGCTTTGGCTGATGGAATATTAAATTAACTCCCCGAGTAGGACTCGAACCTACGACAGCGCGGTTAACAGCCGCGTGCTCTACCGACTGAGCTATCGAGGATTA
>PPYE01540352.1_pt1 | contig 12728 bp, 7 predicted proteins | sample 1559881 | NCBI WGS metagenome assembly PPYE01 (sample SAMN08240022, study PRJNA423297) | Human gut metagenome, whole genome shotgun sequencing project.
GGCTCTTCAAAATAGAGCAGTCCCAACTCATCAGCATAATTCATTACGTCAGTATTACCGATAAAACGATGAAAATTCAGCATATTCAATCCTAACTCCTTAGCTATGCGAATTTGCCTTTCAGCCAATTCTTCCGACGGAAAAATACCATTGACTGGCCAAAAACTCCAACTGATGGCCGAGCGAAGCATGATACGTTTTCCATTTAAACGAAAAACAGCATCATCACCTATACCGGAAGCCTCGAACCAACGGAATCCAAAACGGCGGGAATCTTTATCCACCCAGTTCTGTCCTTCGGACAACTCCACCTCACATACATACAGATTAGGATCATCCACACTCCATAATTTCGCATCCGGAGCTGATACAGGAATCTTCAGCTCATTCATACCTTTATTTAATGAGATACCCTTTATCTCTTTAGAATAAACTATTTTTTCTTTATTTTTCCACTCGTACACCGTTATACGAAGATCCTGCTTCGCAGTCTTTCCTTTTTCATTCTGTAATGTCAGAATAGCGTTGGCGGTAGTTATCTGAGGAGTATTCTGCATATAAATATCTGCCACATAAACAGAATTACATACCTTCATACTAACTTTTCCTGTTATTCCTCCAAAGCCATGACCGGGAGGCAACATTTTATCTCCCCACGGAATAGTTCTGGAGTCACGCGAACATTGTCCACAATCTGATAATCCACTAATCTCTGATTAATAAAAATTTCCGCCCGTGAACGTATAGAGCCAAAATTCAAAAAGACTTTTTGTCCTTTCTTCAATACCGGAATATCCATTGTACGACTCCACCATGTAACTCCTGTAATATCTCCTTCGGGTCCGGACTGAGTTTGAAGATATTCTTCAGCTGTTCCAGGAACCTGTACCGAAAGAGTCTGGGCAGAAGTCAATATATCCCATCCCGCTGTAGGAACAATTACAGGACTTTTCCGTGCCTCTTCCAATGTCAAATAAATATCCTCTGTCTGCCAAGCTGCATTTTTATCCTGCCATAAATGCCATCCTTTTCCTGACAAATCAAAAAATCGTTCATGCCATCAAGATCAACAGGAACTGTATAAGCTTTGACATCCTTTATACATGCAGGAATATCCAATGTAGTAATAATTATTTTTCCACGACCTGCCGGAATAACAGACAAGGCAGAATAAACTTCTTTTTTATGATCGGAAACACAAGCAACCAATGTTTCCCCATTAAAGCAACGCAACCCTACACGATGACGGTTGTAAGTAGCAAAGCATTGATATTCCCAATTAAAGACACAATTGACAGGCAATCCATCAAAAATAGGATGTTCTCTATTGAAAAAGTTCCCACCATACCAAGCCGTACCTAGTTTCTTTGAACCACGATAATCCAAAACTTCTTTATCCGCTAAGAACTCAGCCCACCTTTCCGCATTATCCACAATAATCAATGTATGTCCCTTGTAAACCCATTCCATAATATCACTCATACCACTTCCCCATTGAGTAGGTTCAAAGGCGCCAACCAACAAATAATCTCCCGAAGGTGTTCCTTCTTTATATTCCGGAATATCAAAACCAACTGTTTTCATAAAATTGCTCAGAACGCCCGTAGTATCAGCAATAGAACCATTAGCTGTAATTCCTTTCGTATTCAAACTTACAGCAAACAAAGAATCGTTTCCAGTTGCAAAAGTTTTTTTGCCTTTGACCAACTTTGCTTCAATACAAACATAGCCTGTTGCCCGAGGAACAAAATTCCAGCCGATCTGTAAACATTGACCATATACATTCCCCCCTTTAACATGTACACTAGATACATGGGTAGCCAATACAGTACCTTCCGCATCTTTCGCGATCAATTGAAGAGAATAATTCCCCTTCAAATTCTTTTCATTTACAATATAAGTATCTACTATAGTCGTATCTCCAACATTCAGCACTTTCCGATTCATTTTTACAGCTAAAAATAACGGTTGGTTATAACGAGCCATTACTTCCACATCTCCTTTAGGATAACGATAATTATCAACAATGCCGGAGTGATTTTCCAGTTTCATACTTTCCCAACCATTTACAGCATAAGCATCCACCGTATTACTGATACGAATATTCTCAATTACCCTACCTTGATAATAGAAAGCCACATTCCCCATGGCACGGGTCAAATCATCCACTGTAGGAAATGCTTTGGCAAATCCATTGTGTTTAAGAAACGAATCATATGCATCATACCACTTCATATAATCCATCGCTTCCCATCCAGAAGTAGTGCCAGATTGCAGGATTTCATCCCGAATGAGCTGAAGACGCGGCGGAGTACCAATAGCCCCGTCTTCCCCCCAATAAATAATCTCATCCTTATGATCTGAAAAACGGTGATAGTTATCTTTACCCAAATATAAATTATCATGATAGCAACCCGGACCACCTGCATGATGCCTGTCATACCATCCATAATCATAAAAAGTAGTATCGTTTGGCATCAAGTGCAATTTAAAACGGGCATTCGCCTCATTTTCCGGATTCTCTCCATTACTGGAATTATAAGTTAAGATACGGGTAGGATCCAACGAATGTGCCATACGCATCTGCGCATAATCCTGTACCTGTGGCCAAGCTCCCCGTTCATTATGCAAATTATAAATAACAAGAGACGGATGGTTACGGTCACGTTTAATCATTCGCGCCAATTTTTCATTCCGGTAAGCAAAATAAAACTTGCTTTGCTTGTTATTATCATTAAAGTGACTGATAGGATACTGATTGCCTCCCGGTTCTTCAAAGTATAATAGTCCCAATTCATCAGCATAATCCAAGACATTGCTATGCCCGATAGTACGGTGAAAATTCAACATGTTAAGTCCTAGCTTTTTAGCACTCTCCACTTGTCTCCTAGCCAACTCATCAGATGGAGTGATCCCATTATCCGGCCAGAAACTCCATGAAATAGCTGTACGTAAAACAATTCTTTTTCCATTCAAGAAAAATTGCTTATCTCCATGAATATCCTTCACTTCAAACCATCTGAATCCAAAACGCTGCGTATAATTATCCGTACCTACTGAAACAGACAAATCATAAAGATGAGGAGAATCCGTACTCCACAATTTTGCCGCTGGCAAATGAATATGAAAAGTTTGTTTATTCTCTCCGACAACAAGATTTTCAACAGGGTATTCTTTTCGGTAAAGTACTTTCTCACCTTTATGTTCTTTTACTGTTAAAAGCATTTTCTGAGCCTTCATCGGGTTCTTTGTTTCATTACAAGCCGTCACTTCAACTTCAATAGAATGAGGGTCCGGTTGGTTTTTAATAAAAACATCTCCAATATATAACTTATCCGTAGCAACCAACTCCACTTTTCCAGTTATACCGCCAAAACCATGAGAAGGATTAGTTCTATACTCTCCCCATGTATAGACTTGGGAATCTTTCCAATTAAAATTACCATTTGGATCAGTAATGCGGAAAGCAATCACATTTTCCTGACCAGGTAGAATAAAAGGTGTCACATCTACAGCAAACGGCGTACTATTCACCAAATCATATCCCACCAATTTTTTATTAACAAAAATCTCAGCTCTAAAACGGACAGAAGCAACATTCATCACTATCCGTTTATTTCTCCAATCAGCAGGTACATTTATTTTTGTATCAAACCATGAAACCCCTACATAATTTCCGGTAACTCCAAATGTTTCTCCATTCCATCCCCATAGGTGTTGCTCTACGGTAGCAGGAAGTGTCACCCCTATCTTATCGGGTGTATCAAGCAAATTCCAGCCTCCGGTAGGTATATGAACAGGGAGGTCATGAATATTGACAGGAGGAACATAAAGAGAATCATTTTGCCATACAGCCGAACGATCAAGAGTGATATTCCATAGAGTTTCTGATAAATTGAGACATGCCCTCTGTGCTCTCATAGATGTTACAAACAATAGTACACAACCCGCTAAAACGAATATTTTTTTTATAGCTGATTTCATTTTACCTCTATTTTTCTTTATGGTATATTATAAAAGGAGTATGTTAAGAAGAAATACTTCAATATACTCCTTTTACAAAATTACTTTATTTTGTATATCCGGGATTTTGAGTGAATTCATCTTTATTAGTCACCGCATCCAATTGATTTTGGGGTATCGGACGTAGCATATGATATTCTTGAATATTATCTTTTGCATCCATATTATGCAACTTAACGTATTCAACTAACTTTTTAGTTCGTTTTAAATCAAACCAACGTATTTGTTCTCCACACAATTCCCTAGCCCTCTCATCTAAAATAAAATCGATAGTCAGTTCCGATTCAGTAATTTTCATGTCATTTTCTTTACCTGGTATTGCACGTTTCATCAAGAATTCATTCATCAAATCCACCGCTTCCTGTTTATTCGTTTGCAGCATCGCTTCGGCTGCAATAAAATACATTTCCGGCAAACGAATGACAAATGCATCCCGTTGACACCAATCCTGATTATAAACCGCCGTAGGATCGGCAAACTTATGCATTTCTACAAATTGCGACCTTAAGATAGCTTTACCTTCCGAAGTGTACACGTCATTAACATCCAGCAAACGATACCGCTTTGACGCCCATACTTTTTGTGAATCAGTAGCAGCCGTTTTCATGATATATATGGCCGTATCTCCTGTAGCCATTAAAGGATAAACTTTTAAATCACTCTCGGATAACGGATTCTTGTTAGCGTACCAGGCATCTTTAAACGTCACTTTATAACGCTGATCTATATTCTCATTATATAATTGCAGCAGATACCTGGACGGCATATATCTTTGGAAAGGACGAGCATTCAAGACATCGCGTTCCATTCCGGCTTCCTTATCATATTTCATCACAAAATCAACAATCCCTTTATTACCCGAATTAGTAGCAGTAGCATCAAAAGCATTATTTTCTAATTCTGAGTTGGTGTAATTTATAGAAAAAATTGCTTCTTTGTTTGTACCTCCATCACAATTGGCAATATCCCACATATCACTATAATCAGTATAGAAAGAATAGCGTTGACTATTGATAATATCCTTTGCCAACACAGCGGCCTCAGCATAAAGCGAAGCCTCGCCCGTTGCACAAGCTCTGGTCAAACAAGCTCTTGCTTTAAAAGCTTTAGCTACATCCTGAGTTATTCTACCATCTGTTGATTTGCCTGGTGCCAGTTGATTGACAGCCACATCTAAATCATCAAAAATAACTTTATAAAAATCTTCTACAGACGAACGGTGTGCTTCAGTAACAGCACCCGTTATAGGTTCTGTGTTCAATACCACGTCTCCCCAAGTTTCTGTTATCAACCACAAATAGAAGGCTCTCCAAAACTTAGCCTGGCCTTCAAATGACTTATTTTCAACTTCGGTCAATACTTCACTTGGCAACAAAGAAATAGTCTGATTACAAGCGCTTAATGACAAATAAAGATTTTTCCAAACATTTCCGATAGTTGATTGGGAGCCATTTAAGTCAATAGTATAATCAGCCAATTGATTTGCTTTATTATCTCCCCCACGCAAAAACAAATCAGTACCAGATTCTGTCATACCAAAACCATCTTCCTGACCATAAAATGTCCTTGCACCCGAATAACAGGAATTCAACGCACTCTCTATTCCAACTTTCGTTTTCATAAATGGATCCGTTGTCAATCCACTTTTATTAGTTTCTTCTAGAAAGTCTTCACAAGAGACATGACATAAACAAAGAAATAATATGCTTATATAATAATAAAATTTTGTTTTCATAATGATCATAATTAAAGATTACAAACTAAGATTGATGCCAAACAACACTTGCTTCGCCAATGGAAAGTCCATACTTCCATTGCTTTCCGGATCATAATTCGGGAAATCCGTGAAGGTAATGAAATTATTCAAAGAACAATAAATACGCAACTTCTGCACCATCATTTTGGATGTCCATTCTTTAGGCAGTGTGTATCCCAATGTAATATCTCGTATTTTCACAAAAGAAGCTTTACGGAATGCCAATGAAGACTGTAACAAATAGCTGTTCGTTGAATAACCACTATTGGGACGAGGATACTCATTGCTAGGATTCTCAGGTGTCCAATAATTTACAGGTGCGCTATTTTCCAACGCACTTGGCTTGTATAGCTGAGTATAGGCATCTTTTACATATTGTCCGATACGACCATAAATAAAGAACATTAAATCAAAATTCTTATAGATGATATTATTAGTTATACCAAACGTATACTTAGGAACTCTTGAAAAAATAACCCGGTCATCCGTAGAGAAAACGCCTTCACCTTCAGAACCTTTAGGTGACATATCTGCCACTTTAATATCCCCTGGCTTAAATCCTCCAAAAGCTTTGGCCTGAACTTCCTCACCTAATTGCCAGATACCAATCTTTTTATAATCATAAAAAACTTGAGTAGGAGAGCCAACAAACCAAAGATTACCTTCATCACGCGTTACACCACTATTTAAAGCTTTAATTTTTTCACGATTCAAACTATATGTCCAATCCGTATTCCAACTAAAATTTTTATTTTGAAACCAAATTGTATTCAATGTCACTTCAATACCTTTATTTTCTGTTTTACCTATATTCTGCATAACAGATGCATATCCAGTAGAACTAGGCAATAAACTTGGAAGTAACAAATCCGAGGTTTGTGAAATATAAGTATCAATTGTACCAGATATGCGATTTCTTAAAATTGAGAAATCCAGTCCAAGATTCCATGTCGATGTTTTTTCCCAAGTCAAATCTTTATTTGCAATCTCGCTAGGATAATATCCATAAACACTACTGCCAAATGTATATACTGATTTTTTAAGTCCTCCTAAAGTAGCATAAGCATCAATTGCACTGTTACCAGCAACTCCCCAACTTAAACGTAATTTCAAATTACTAAAAATATCTTGATCAGCCATAAAGCCTTCTTCTGAAATACGCCACGCAGCGGATGCTGACGGGAAATACCCCCACTTGTGCCCTTTCGCCAAAACGGAAGATCCATCAGCACGCAAAGAAGCTTGGAATAAATAACGTTCATTAAACTTATAATTCAATCGTCCAAAGAAAGAAACCATTTGCGTCTCAATCAATTGACTGGCATTTTCTTTTGAATCAGCATTTGCTCCCAGATCGTGGAATGAAGTCAGAGCAGAAGCTTGGTTAGCTCCACTAGCCAAAACCTTTTCATATCCATAAGCAGTGGTACTACTACCAATCATTGCAGTTAGTCCATGTTTCCCAAATGTTTTGGAGTAATTCAGTATATTCTCCCAAGTATAACGCCAATCGTTATCCGCCTGAACAGAAGAGGTAGATTTTACACCAAGATTAGCTACTGTATTTTTATCTTTATAAATACCTTCCCGACTATCTGTAACATCAATGCCAATAGTGGATTTAAAGAAAAAATCTTTCAGAATATTCACATTCAAATACCCCGAAGCAAACATACGTTTCGTACGAATATTATCCTCGTAAGCACCCGGCTGCTCATCACATAAAGGACTGAATGCAGAACTATTTCCAGGAGCAGGGTTTAATATAAAATTACCATTATCATCATAAGCTCTGCCTATACATGGTATTTTGTTAGCCAAATTCAATGGATTCTGTCTCTTATCCTGATCTTTAAAAGTATATGAAACATTCACACCCACATTGAAAATTTTATTTATCTTATGATCAAGACTAATACGACCATTATAACGTTTCAATACATCATTTTTCAACAATCCTTTATCATCTTGAAAACCAAATGATAATGAATAAGATGTTTTCTCCGTACCACCAGACATACTGATTTCATAATTTTGGGTAATACCGGTACCCAACAATAAATCCTGCCAATCAACCCAATAACCTTTTTCCAAATACTCCAATTCTTCTGCATTGAAAATCAAAGCATCATCCATATATTGATCCGGCGCTGCTGAATTAGTAGTTCTATAGGCCTCTCTCTTTAATTGAGCATATTCTTCTCCATTCATCATACGAGGGTATTTAGCCTTATTTTTAATAGAAACATAAGCATTAAAATCGATTTTCGTCTTTTGTCCCTTGGCTCCGGATTTTGTTGTAATAATAATTACACCATTAGCTCCTTTCGTTCCATAAATAGCTGTAGATGAGATATCTTTCAAGACTTCAATAGACTCAATATCAGTAGGATTAATATCAACAAATGATCCGTAATCTATACCATCGACCAATACTAACGGATTATTGTCAGCTTTAAGAGAACGATTACCACGCATGGTTAATGAAATAGAGGCTCCGGGTTGCCCGCTAGATTGTGTTATATCCAATCCCGCTACTTTACCTTGCAAAGATTTCAACGCATTGGTAGTAGGAGTAGATGTAATATCCGCTGGTTTTATAGAAGATATAGAACCAGTCAAATCACTCTTCTTTTGAACACCATATCCAACCACTACCACTTCATCCAAAGATTGAGTATCATCTTTCATCACAACGTTTATGACAGACTGTTTCCCGACTTTTATCTCCTGAGTAAGATAGCCAATATAGGTCACCATTAATACATCATTCTCGTTTACATCAGCAAGAGAATAATTACCTTCAAAGTCAGTAATGGCACCATTAGTCGTTCCTTTTACCAATACATTTACTCCAATCATAGGCTCACCTGCATTATCTACTATTTTTCCTTTTATCATGGTAGCCTGTCGTGTTTCATCCAAACCGATACTTTTATGAGTAGTTGAAATTAAAATATGATCTCCATCAACTTGATACGTCATATTGGTACCTTGAAAGATTTTATTCAGAATAGCATTTATATTTCCATTCTCTATCTTTATACTTACTTTGTGTTTAGTATTCACCTTATCATTTAACACAAAAAGATAAGATGACTGGCTCTCAATCAAGTGTATCACTTGTTCCAAGCTTTCATTCTTACATGAAATAGTGATACCTTCGTTCCGATCTGATGCTTGTACGTACACTGAACTAAATGACACACATAATAGCAACAAGACTGTTTTCAGTAATCTCACAATAGACCACCGACTTATTGGCCTATCACATACGTTTAAATAAGTTGTTTCCATGTTATTAGATTTTAGTTTTAAAAAAAATATAGTTGTGTTTTATGTATTTGAACCTCTATTTGATATAAATAATTTGTTTGTCCTCATCCTGCTCTATAGTAAAAGGAGCATCTTTCTGCAATAACCTTAACGCATTAATAACCCCTCTACTTTGTCTAAATTTTCCTGTATATTTATAATGTTCCACCTCTTTATTTTGAATAACAATGCTATCTCCAAAATATTTAGTAAAAGTTTTCATGATGTCCTTCAATTTTGCGCTTTTTATACAAATTAATCCCTCACGCCATCGGAACTGGTCATAATCGTGGATGGTTTCCAAATGAATTTTTCCATTTTTATGATAACATACCATTTGATCAGGTTTCAAATAAATATTGTTACCTTTTACTCTGACACGAACTTTGCCTTCAAACAAAGAAGTCTTAAATACATCAGCGTTAGAATAAGCTTCCAAATTAAAATGAGTACCGAGTACTTTGATTTCTCCTTTTGAAGTATGTACATAAAATGGCTTATTTTTATTGGCCGATACTTCAAAATAAGCTTCTCCATCCAACTTTACTTTACGATTATTTGTTGCAAAAACAGAAGGATAACTAAATTTCGTATTAGAATTAAGGCACACAAACGTACTATCGGGTAAAATTATGTTTATTCTTTGACCGGCAGGAACAAGTATGGTTTGTAATACCTCTGATTTTTTCACCAATTCCTGATACTTATAAATAGTAACAGACACAACAACCAAAAGAACAACCGCAGCTATCTTTACGGTATAATTAATTAACTTATATAACAACGGGGCATTTTCTTTTTGAAACAGTTCCTTTTTATCTACCAACAAAATACCTGCATCAAATATTTTCTTTTCACGACATAATGTCTCATAATTATCCGGTGAACTTTCAGCCCATCGTTTAATAGCTTCTTTCTGCTTGTCAGATGCTTTGCCTGCAAAAAAATGATACAACGATAATAAATTCATTTTCTTTCCATTATTTACTCTATAAGCACATGAGAATGGAAATACCCTAAACGAAAAACAAAAAAATCTGCTAAATTAGATAAATCAAAAAAGAAAGATAGTCTTTGAGGACAGCACGTAGAGCTTTTAATGCCTTACTTATATGATATTCAACGGTTTTTTGATTCACAAATAACTTTTTAGCTATTTCAGGGTAGGATATATCTTCATATCTGTTCATAAAAAAAATCTGTCGAGTTTTTGATGGCAATTTTTCAAGCGTATGATTTACAATCTCTTGCACCTCATTAGTATACAATTCACAAGGATCACATGCCGATAATGCTGATATCTTAAAATCCAATTCCCATAAAGCAAGTTCAGACAAAGAATTATTCTTTTCATAATGAAAGCGTTCCTGTCTTAAATAGTTCAAGCATTTATGCTTTATAGCCGTTAAAAGATAACTTAATATATTCTCATCGTTCTTTATATCTCTTCGATGTTCCCAATAATAAGCTAAAGTGTCCATCACAATATCTTCAGCTATAGAAATATCGAGAATATAAGTTTGCGCAAAACGAATAAACCGTAACCTGTAATCAGTATATAATTTATTAAAAGTTTCTGTTTCCAACTTTAATAGATCATCCATATCTGTTTCCGATATTTAATTAGATACCTCAATATTCGATGCGCAAACTTATCTCCACTAATTATTACTTCGTCCCATTTATACAACTATCCGGCACCCAGCCTTTCAAAACAAAAGCAGGGTTCCGATAATTGTTAATCAGCTCTGTATCTTTATCTTTTGTCAGCTGGCGGGAATATGGATGACGTTTGGATACATCAACCGGATTTCCTGTCACCATATCACAAGTATTATACTCGTACATTTTAGCAGTCTTCGCTCCAATAGAACTCCAGCCTTCAGGAATTATATTTTTCACTTTACAATCTATCAAGACAAACTCTGCATCAGGATAGGCCGAACCGTGGTTACTTTTAGTACGTCCGTAATCCGCCTGTTTACCATCCTCCGTAGAAAAAGTGCATTCAACAAACACATTACCATGATTGCCCGCCGTATTTCTTACCCATGAGAAAGGGCCGCCACCATTACGGAAATTACTTTTATAAGCAAACAAGCTGCCACGTCCTAAAATAGTATCACCACCACCATCCAACTCACAAGATTCCATATAGATTGTTCCATTCGCCTGCAATGCATCTCCTGAACCTATAATATGTACACGGTATAAAGCAATCCTTTCTCCATTAATCAACAACCCTTCTGCCTGACCTTTTAAATCTGTAGCAATGGTCATATCCTCAATGACTATATCCTTGCAATTATCAAGCATGAAAGCCGCCCGACGGGAAGGAAATGTACCGGGCCACTCATTGGTTTTCACAGTCAGCGGATGAGGATTAAAGACTTCATTATTTGCATAATGTACTTTAGTATCGGCCATTCCTGCTCCTTTAATTTTAACATTCCATTTATTTCTTGTATAGACCAATTCTTCATAATCACCGGGATTAACTAAAATCACAGTCTGCTGTTCATTAAAATCAGGAATAAAATCCAAGGCCCCCTGAACTGTATTAAAGTCCCCTTTTCCTGTAGCATCCACAATCAATGTATCTGAAAGTTCCGGCATGTCAGATTTAGTAGTGAAAGTCCACTCATCTTCTTTAGTGACTCCTTGAAAACTGCCGTCAGCTAAATTTAACACACCATTATCTATAGTCACATAGTAAGTATGCCCATATTCCAGCATATTATTGTGTAGATAAATAGTAGCTATAGAATCACGCACGATGACAGGATAAAAATGAAAGGCATCCGTAAATCCCCCTATGATAGTAAGCTGGTACACAGGAGGAGTAGGTTCCGCCGTTCCCGAAGGAGTACCCGGACGAGTATCTTTATTGGTAGGCACAACGGTACGAGTATAGTCATAAGGCACTTTTGTATAATCACATTCCGGACCATACGTACGGCTCTCCGTAGGACCAGACGGAATACTCAAATCCAAACTGTCCACCACTTGGTCAGTAACTGCGTCATAAACCCGTATCATACCGGAATCTCCTAGGACAGGAGTCTCGGAAAAAGTAAGAACCAAATGAGTGTCCGGATTGACATTTTCCGAACCGGAAGCAGGAAAAAGTGTTGCATTGACCTGCCCTGTCTGATTACACGCCATTATAAAAGGAACTGCGGCAATCATACCTAAAAACGATTTTAATGTAACCATAGATTCATCAGTATTAAATTCAAGTCTTAATCATTCTATTCCCATTCCACCTTCATATAATGCAGCATCGTTGTACTTTCACCACAACTGCCCGTATGCTGGATACCGGTGCCCCCAAAAGTGTTCGAGGCTATATCCGCCTCCAAATCTACCGAAAGTTTCAAATTCGGATCAGTTACAGGCGCCGGAAGCGGAGTCGTTGTTGAAGCATGTGCTGTCAATTTTCCTCCTTTAGCAGTCAATGTCAGAGTACAATTTGTACGATAGCAGGTAGAAGACACCGGTTGACTGATGGCTTCAGCCACCCCGTTCTCATATTTCATCAAAATAAAATCAACCGCATTACTATACTTGGTCGTACGAATGATACGCAATGCATATCCCGTTAAAGTACGGGTATCAAACTTGATATACAAAT
>PPYE01338365.1_pt1 | contig 12722 bp, 10 predicted proteins | sample 1559881 | NCBI WGS metagenome assembly PPYE01 (sample SAMN08240022, study PRJNA423297) | Human gut metagenome, whole genome shotgun sequencing project.
CTGTCCAGCGTGCGCGCCATGCGCCCGGCAATGTTTCCCGCCGAAAGGATCGCGAAATTCAGCATTGCTCCCCACCGCCCTTTGTGCCGCGCAGTATTTTTTCCATGGGCCTGCCCTTGGCCAGTTCGTCGATGAGCTTATCCAGATAACGGATCTTTTGCATCAAAGGGTCTTCAATGTCCTCCACCCGCACGCCGCACACCACGCCTTTGATCTCTGCGCCGGCTGGGTTGAACCGCGGCGCCTGCCCGAAAAAGGACGCCATATCCGTTCGCTGCGCAAGCTGCCGGGCAAGGCCGCCGGGCGTGTAGCCCGTCAGCCAGAGAATGACGGCGTCTACTTCATCCTGCGTGCGGCCCTTGCGCAACGCCTTCTGTACGTAGAGCGGGTAGATATCGGAAAAACGGGCTTTGAAAATGCGGTGCTCCGCCATAACGGCACGCTCCTTTTTTGCGCGGCCCAGGACAGGGCCGGCGCGTTCTTTCCTTATGGTAACACGCGGGCACGGCTGTGGCAAGCCGTCCGGTGGCTTGAACCACACCCCCGCCCGTGCTATAATACATTAAATACGGAACGGACCGTATGATTTTGAGCGCGGGGGAGAGTTCTATCATGCCGAAAACCGTCATTCCCGCCGGGTACAGGCCGGCGCTGGGGCTTTATGACACACAGAAGGCCATCGGCCTTATCAAGCAGATCTTCCTGGAAAAGCTGTGCGGCGCGCTGCATCTGAAGCGCGTGACGGCGCCGCTGTTCGTGGACCCGGCCACGGGCCTGAACGATGATTTGAACGGCGTAGAGCGCCCCGTCACCTTCGACGTGCCCGCGCTGGGGGCAAACGCCGAGGTGGTGCATTCGCTGGCGAAGTGGAAGCGCATGGCTCTGGCTCAGTATGATTTCCATGTGGGCAACGGTTTGGTCACAGACATGAACGCCATCCGCCGGGACGAGGAGATGGACAACCTTCACTCCATTTATGTGGACCAGTGGGACTGGGAAAAGGTCATCACCCGGGAGGAGCGAACCATAGAATATCTGAAGCAGACTGTGCAGAAGATCGTGGATGCGGTGTGCGGCACGCTGGATGAGCTGAAATGGCAGTTCCCCGCGCTGGAGCGCGTGCGGCTGTGCCGGGAAACGGCGTTTGCCACCGCGCAGGAGCTGGAGGACCAATGGCCCGCGCTCACACCAAAGGAAAGGGAAAATGCTTTTGCAAAGGCGCACGGCACGGTGTTCATCATCGGCATCGGCGGGGCGCTGCGTTCCGGCAGGCCTCACGACGGCCGCGCGCCGGACTATGACGACTGGACGCTGAACGGCGACCTGCTGTTCTGGAACGAAACCCTGGGCTGTGCGCTGGAGCTGTCCAGCATGGGCATCCGCGTAGACGCGGACGCGCTGGCACGCCAGCTCAGCATCGCAGGATGCGGGGAACGCGCGGCGCTGCCGTTCCACAAAATGCTGTTAACGGATGAGTTGCCGCTGACCATCGGCGGCGGCATCGGCCAGAGCCGCCTGTGCATGCTGCTGTTGGGCAAAGCCCACGTTGGCGAGGTGCAGGTGTCGCTGTGGGACGGTGAAACACGCGCCGCGTGCGCCGCAGCCGGTGTGCAGCTTCTTTGACAGCCACGCAAAGGTGTTTGCCCGGAAAGGGTTATCTATGATGCAGCAAAACCACACAAACGGACGCCTGACGGACAGAGAGCGCACGCCGGCACGCCTGATCGTGCTGCGGGTGCTGTTCACGCTGTTTGCGGCGGGCACTGTCGTGTTTATTTTTTCCAATTCCATGCAGAGCGGCGCGGCCTCGGGCCTGCGCAGCGCCGCCGTCACCCAATGGCTCAACGGAGGGCTGGCCCGCATGGGGGTCGGCTGGCGCTTTTCCGAGCGTCTGGTGCGCAAGCTGGGCCATTTCAGCGAATACGCGCTGCTGGGCTTCTGGCTGATGCTGTCCCTGCGGGTCTATACCCGGCGCATCCTCTCGCATATTTCGTGGCCTCTGTTTTTCGGCCTGCTGGCAGGCGTGCTGGACGAGGGGATCCAGATGTTTGCGGATGGGCGCGGCAGCGACGTGCGGGATGTGGTGATCGATTTTTCCGGCGTCGTGTTTGGGCTGCTGGCAGCCCTGTTCCTGCTGCTGCTCGTGCGCATGTTCCATGTTCTGCGGGAAAGCAAAACGCCGCTTTAGGCGTGCTGACGCAAGAAAACCGATGTTTTCTGTGTCAACGCGCCCGTGACGCGGCGTTTTTTATTTGCAAGCGTAAAAACGGTGAAAGAGGGGGGCGCGGCCGATGAAGGCGGTGCTGTTTGCACTCAATGCGAAATACATTCATTCGTCGCTGGCGCCCTGGTGCCTGCTGGCGGGTGTGGAGGCCGCAGGCCCTGCGGGTGTTTGTGCCGAGGTGCGGGAGGGCACCGTCAATGAGCCGGAGCGGGACGTGCTGGCCCGCATTTTGGACGGGGAGCCGGATGCGGTGCTGTTTTCGTGCTATTTGTGGAACATTCGGGAAACGCTGCGTCTTGCCGCCGCTGTAAAGGCTGCGCGGCCGGGCGCATATGTAGTGCTGGGCGGCCCGGAGGTGAGCTACAACGCGGGGGAGGTTTTGGCGGAAAACCCGCAGGTGGATTATATCCTCTCCGGCGAGGGCGAACGCAGCGTGCCCATGCTGCTGGCGTCGCTGGCCGCCGGGCGGAAGCCGGAGGAGGCGGCGCCGCCCATCCCGGGGCTGTGCGCCCGGGGCTTTCTCTCCGCGCCCTGCGTGGAGGAGGGCACGCCGCCCAGCCCGTATGCGCCGGCGTATCTGGAGAACCTGCGCGGGCGCATTGCGTATCTGGAGACCAGCCGGGGCTGCCCGTATGCCTGCGCGTTCTGCCTTTCTGGGCGGTGCGGCAAGCCCCGCTGGTTCCCGCTGGAGCAGGCAAAACGGAACATCCTGACGCTGGCGCGCTCCGGCGCGCACACCGTGAAATTCATCGACCGGACATTCAATGCAAACCCCGCCCACGCAAATGCCATTCTGGCGTTTATCCTGAAGCATTACGGGCGGGACATTCCGGCGGGCGTGTGCTTTCATTTCGAGCTTGCGGGCGACATCCTGCGGGAAGAGACCTTCGCGCTGCTGGAGCAGGCGCCGCCGGGCGCGTTTCAGCTGGAGATCGGCATGCAGTCGTTTTGCGAAAAAACGCTGGCCGCCGTGCGGCGCAAAACAGATACGGGCGTTTTAAAGCAGAACATCCGGCGTTTGGTTGCAATGGGGAATATGCACGTGCACATCGACCTGATCGCGGGCCTGCCCCATGAGGATCTGCGGACATTCGGTGAAAGCTTCAACACCGGCTATGCGCTGGGCGCACAGATGCTGCAGCTGGGTTTTCTGAAGCTGCTGCACGGCGCGGCCATGCGGGAGGAGCCGGAGGAATTCCCCTGTGTTTTTTCGGAAGACCCGCCGTATGAAGTACAGAAAACGCCCTGGCTTTTGCCGGAGGAGCTGGACGTGCTGCGCGCCGCCGAAGACGCGCTGGAGCGCTGCTACAACAGCGGGCGTTTTTTGGAAACGGCGGCTTACGCGATGGCGGCGGCAGGGCTTTCCCCGTTCGTTTTTTACTGCCGTTTGGGCGCGGCAGGCGCGCGGCACGGCACGGCGAATATTCCGCTGGACGATTACACCGCTTTTTTGTACAACTGGTGCGCGGCGCTGCCGGGCATAGACAAAGCCTGCCTGCGGGACGCGATGGTGCGCGACCGCCTTGCCACAAATTCCACAGGGCGCTTGCCGCAATGCCTGCATGTAACGGACGCTTTGCTGGGCCGCGCGGTGAAGCGGCTGGCACAAAACCCTGCCACTGCGCCCCTGCCCGGCGTGCGGCGCGGCGTGGCGCTTTTGTACGGCGCACGGCAGGTGGTGTTTGTGGATTACACACAGAAAAACCCCGTTACAGGGCGCTATCTTCTGCATACCCGTTCAATTGACAATCTCTTTACAGAATGATAGAATAAGTAGAAATAATTGGGAACGGGGGAACGCATGCATGCCGGGGCTGAACGTGGGTTTTCGCATCGTGCAGGGCGCTTTGTTTTCTTTTCCCGCCGTTCTATTCCCGGCTTTTTAAACTTTTCCCGTTTTGGGAAAAGTTTTTTTTTGCCGTTTTGCTGTATTTGAGGAACAGAAAGGAGAATGGCTTATGCTGATTTGCAATGCCGTGCTCACGGATGCGGACGGTGCGCGTCCGGGCGATGTGCGCATTGAAAACGGCGTCATCACGGCCGTGGGCGAGGGCCTTTCCGCCGGCGGGGATACGGTGCTGGACGCAGGCGGCCGCACGCTGCTGCCTGCTTTCATTGACCTGCACTGCCACTTCCGTACGCCGGGCTTTGAGTATAAGGAGGATATCGACTCCGGCAGCCGGGCGGCTGCCCGGGGCGGTTACACGTTCGTCAACTGCATGGCGAACACAAGGCCTGTGTGTTCTTCCGCGGCCATTGCCCAGAGCATCATGGACGACGCCAGGCGCATCGGCCTGTGCGACGTGAACCAGTGTGTGTCCATCACGAAAGACTTCGACGGCAAGACCACCGGCCATCTGCGGGCGCTGCCGCGGAACATCCGCTTCATCAGCGAGGACGGTAAAGGCGTGCGCGAGAGCAGGGTAATGTATGAGGCCATGCGGATCGCCGCCGAAAAAGGCCTGACGGTGATGAGCCACGCCGAGGATATGGACCTTTCCGCGCTGGATTACCGTCTGGCGGAAAACCTGGAGACGGCTCGCAACCTGTATCTGGCCCAGTCTACGGGCGCACGGCTGCACATGTGCCACGTTTCCACCAAAGAGGCGCTGGCCGATATCCTTGCCGCCAAGGCCCGGGGTGTGCGCGTCACCTGCGAGGTGACGCCCCACCACATCTGGTTTTGGGACAGCGATTTCCGCGTGAACCCGCCCATTCGGGCAAAAGAGGATGTGGAAGCGCTCATCGCGGCCATGCTGCGGGGCGAGGTGGAAGCCATCGCGACCGACCATGCCCCGCACACCGAGGAGGATAAGCGCGGCGGCGCGCCGGGCATGGTGGGGCTGGAGACAGCGTTCAGCGTCTGCTACACCAAATTGTGCCGGGAATACGGGATGCCGCTGGCAGACCTGAGCCGTTTGATGAGCCGCGGCCCGGCTGAGATACTGGGCCTGAACAAGGGGCTGATTGCCGAAGGATACGACGGCGACGTGGTGCTGGTGGAGCTGGGCGAGCCTTACACCGTGCGCCGGGAGGATTTTGCGGGCAAGAGCAAAAACACCCCATACGACGGCCTTTCGCTGTACGGCCGCGTGGCGTGCACCGTGAAGGCGGGCCGCGTCACCTATGGGACAATGGAAGCAATAGGATAAACACACAACAGGAGGACGTTATGCTGCAAGTAGACCGTTTGTATGAGGCCGTGGCCGAAAAAAGCCCCGTTTGCGTGGGGCTGGACACCGATTTTTCCTACATCCCCGCGGAGTGTGTGGACAAGACTCTCTCCAAGGGCGAGAACATCTTCCGCTTCAACCGGGATATCATCGAAGCCACGCGGAGCGTGGCGGGCTGCTTCAAGGTGCAGATCGCCTATTACGAGGCGCTGGGCCTGGACGGCATGCTGGCCTATAAATCCACGCTGGAATACCTGCGCCGGGAGGGCCTTGTGGCCATCGCGGACATCAAGCGCGGCGACATTGCCAAAACGGCCGAGATGTATGCCAAGGCCCATCTGGACGGCGAGTTCGAGGCGGACTTCGTTACGCTGGCGCCCTATATGGGGCTGGATTCCATCACGCCGTACACGAAATACATGACGGAAAAGGGCAAGGGCGTGTTCGTGCTGTGCCGCACCTCCAACCCCGGCGCGAAAGATTATGAATACGAAAAGCTGGCCGACGGCCGCCACGTTTATGACCTGGTGGGCGACAAGCTCAGCGCAATGGGCAAGGACTACATGGGCGCGCACGGCTATTCCTCGCTGGGGCTCGTCATCGGCGGCACACACATCGAAGAGGCGAAAGAGATCCGCGCCAAATACAGGGACAGCTTTTTCCTCATCCCGGGCTACGGCGCGCAGGGCGGCACGGCCGAGGACATCGCGCAGTATCTGGCGCAGGGCAACGGCGGTGTGGTGAACTCCAGCCGCAGCGTGCTGCTGGCCTATAAAAAACAGCCCGGAACGGCTTATGCCGAAGCCGCGTACAACGAATGCGTGCATATGAAGGAGGCCATTGCGGATGCCTGCAGCAAATTATAACGCCGCCGTCCTGGCAAACGGCGCGGCGGGCGAAAACGTGATGCTGCTGACGGCCCGCTGGGACGAAACCACCCCCGCGCCCGCGTGCGGCCAGTTTTACATGCTGCGCGCCTGGAAAGCGGAGGAAGCGCCGCTGCTTTCGCGCCCCATCAGTGTGCATCGTTTTGACAGAGAGAAAAAAGAGATTTCCTTTTTATATGAGGTCCGTGGTACGGGCACGCAGAAGCTGGCCGCGCTGCGGCCCGGGGACACCGTTGCGCTGACGGGCCCCTCGGGCCGTGGGTTTCCCGTGGACGGCACGTTGGGCGGCGCCGTCGCGCTGGTGGGCGGCGGCATCGGCACCGCGCCGCTGCTGCAGCTTGCGGCAGAGCTTGCCGCGCAGGGCGTGGACGTGGACCTTTATGCGGGCTTTCGGGACGAGCCGTACCGTGTTGACGCGTTCAGCGCTGCGTGCCGTTCGGTACACATCGCCACGGATTCCGGCCGCCACGGCCACCACGGCTTTGTGACGGACCTGCTGGACCCTGCGAAGTACACCGCCGTGTGTACCTGCGGGCCGGAGATCATGATGGAAAAGGTGGCCAAAATGTGTCTGCGTGCGGGCGTGCGCGTATATGTGAGCAGGGAGGCCAAGATGGCCTGCGGCGTGGGCGCGTGTCTGGGCTGCACCTGCAAGAGCAAAAACGGCGGCGTGTCTGTCTGCAAGGATGGGCCGGTGTTTGAAGGGAGCGTGCTGTATGAGCTTGACTGACGTTACCCTGTGCGGCAAAACGCTGTGCAGCCCGGTCATCGCCGCGTCCGGTACCTTCGGCTTCGGCGGCGAGTACGCGGGCATCGTGGACATGAAAAAGCTGGGCGGTATCTCCGGCAAGGGGCTGACGCTGGAGGGCAAGTACGGAAACGAGGGCGAGCGTCTGTGGGAGACACCTGCCGGGCTCATCAACTCCATCGGTCTGCAGAATCCCGGCGTGCGGCATTTCATTGAGTATGAGCTGCCCGGCATGAAAAAGCTTGGCCCCGCGGTGTTGGCGAATCTGGGCGGCAGCACCATCGAGACTTACGAGGAGGGCGCGCGGCTGCTGGATGAAACGAATGTGGACTTCATCGAACTGAACATCAGCTGCCCCAACGTGAAGGCGGGCGGAATCGCCTATGGCGTGAAAGCGGAAAGCGCGCGGGAAGTAGTGTCCCGCGTGCGGGCCTGCACGAAAAAGCCCCTTATCGTGAAGCTCTCTCCCAACGCGGAGAACATCACCGAAATAGCCCTTGCCTGCGAGGCGGCGGGCGCGGACGGGCTTTCCCTCGTCAACACGTTCCAGGCCATGGCCATTGACCTGGAAAAACGCCGCCCTGTATTCAACAATGTGTTTGCAGGGCTGTCCGGCCCGGCCATCCGCCCCATCGCCCTGCGCATGGTGTATCAGGTGTGCAGGGCCGTGCAGGTGCCCGTGGTGGGGCTGGGCGGCATTGCCACAGCCGGGGACGCGCTGGAGTTCATCATGGCCGGCGCGGCGGCCGTGCAGGTGGGCACCGCCAATTTCAGCGACCCGCGCGCCTGCGAAAAGATCACCGACGGCATCGCCGCCTGGATGCAAAGCCACGGTGTGCGCTCCCTTTCGGAGATCCGCGGCTGCGCGCAGGTCTAAGCCGAAAATACACAGATCTGATTGGAATAAAAAGGAGAATCCACATGAACGATGTGCTTGAAATATTGAAGTCCTGCGACGCGTTTCTGGAGGGCCACTTCCTGCTGTCCTCCGGCCGCCATTCCTCGGCCTACTGCCAGATGGCGTATCTGCAGCAGTACCCCGAAAAATGCGCCGCGGCCATGAAGCCCGTGGCCGAAAAGCTGCGGGAACTGGACGTGGACGTCATCGTCGGTCCGGCCATGGGCGGCATCGTTTACGCCTACGAGCTGGCCCGCCAGACGGGCAAACGCGCTATCTTCACCGAGCGTGTGGACAATGTGATGACGCTCAAGCGCTTTTCCATCCGGCCGGGCGAAAAGTGCATCATCGCCGAGGATGTGGTGACCACGGGCGTGTCTTCTCTGGAGGCGAAGCGCGTCATCGAGGAGGCCGGCGGCGAATGCCTGGGCATCGTGTGCGTGGTGGACCGCACCAAAGCGGACGCGCCCTCGCCCATTCCCATCCTGGCCAGCGCCGCCAAGCTGGACCTCCCCAACTATGCGCCGGAGGAATGCCCCATCTGCAAAGAGGGCAAGCTGCCGCTGGTGCATCTGGGCAGCCGTAAAATGAAAGAACAGGCCAGGCAGACGCTGTGAGCGCGCGGAGCTTGAAAAAAGGGGGAGCGCATATGAAAGCATATTTGCTGCTGGCGAACGGCATGGTGTTCGAAGGCCGGGCCTTCGGCGCAGCCGGTACCAGTGTGGGCGAGGTCGTGTTCAACACGGGCATGGTCGGCTACGAGGAAACCCTCACCGACCCCAGCTATTACGGCCAGATCATCACACAGACCTATCCGCTGGTGGGGAACTACGGCGTGAACGGCGAGGATGCCGAATCCGCGCGCATTTGGGCCTTCGGCTACATCGTGCGGGAGTTGTGCGGCACGCCGTCCAATTTCCGCTGCCAAAAAACGCTGGACGAATTTTTGAAGGAGCAGGGGATCATCGGCATCGCGGGCGTGGACACCCGCCGCCTGACGCGCATCATCCGCGAGAGCGGCGTGATGAACGGCGCGCTCACCACCGAATATAAGAGCGCGGACGCCGTGCGCGCCGACGCCGCTTTGATGGAAAAGATCAAAGCCTATACGGTGAAGGACGCGGTGGACAGCGTTACTACAAAATGTATGGAAACATTTAACGAAAACGGAAAGTACCATGTTGCGCTGTTCGATTTCGGCTATAAACGCAACATCCTGCGCAATCTTGTAAAACGCGGCTGCAAGGTGACGCTGGTGCCCGGACGCACCACCGCGGCCGAGCTTGCGGCGCTGGAGGTGGACGGCGTGATGCTCTCCAACGGCCCGGGCGACCCGGCCGAAAATGTGAAGATCATTGAAAACCTGAAGGAGATCGCGGCGCTGGGCCGGCCTGTTTTCGGCATCTGTCTGGGCCACCAGCTCATGGCTCTTGCCACGGGCGCAAAAACGGAAAAGCTGAAATACGGCCACCGCGGTGTGAACCAGCCGGTGACGGATTTTGCCAAGGACCGCACGTTCATAACCAGCCAGAACCACGGCTATGCCGTTGTGGCCGGTACCGTGGACCCCGCCGTGGCCGAGGTGAGCCATGTAAACGCCAACGACGGTACCACCGAGGGCATCCGCTATAAAAACATCCCCTGCTTTACGGTGCAGTTCCACCCGGAGGCCTGCGGCGGCCCCAGGGACACCGAATACCTGTTCGACGATTTTGTCGCCATGATGAAAGGAGGCTGCTGAAATGCCAAAGGACCCGTCTATCAAAAAGGTGCTCGTCATCGGCAGCGGCCCCATCATCATCGGCCAGGCCGCCGAGTTCGACTACTCCGGCACGCAGGCGTGCCGCGCGCTGAAAAGCGAGGGCATCGAGGTGGTGCTCGTCAACTCCAACCCCGCCACCATTATGACGGACCCGGACATCGCGGACCGCGTGTATGTGGAGCCGATGACCCTGACGGTGCTGAGGCGCATCATTGAAAAGGAAAAGCCGGATTCCATCCTGCCGAACCTGGGCGGCCAGACGGGCCTGAACCTGGCCATGGAGCTGGCCCGCAGCGGTTATCTGGAGCAGGCCGGCGTGCGCCTGCTGGGCGCGAAGCCCGACACCATCGACCGCGCCGAGGACCGCCAGCTCTTCAAGGACACCATGGAGAAGCTGGGCGAGCCGGTTATCCCCTCCAAGGTGGTGGAGAGCCTGTCCGACGCGCTTGCGTTCGCAGGCGAGATCGGTTACCCGGTCATCGTGCGCCCGGCGTTCACCATGGGCGGCACGGGCGGCGGCATCTGTGAGACCGTGGAGGAGCTGCACGAGATCGGCACCAACGGTCTGCGCCTTTCGCCCATCCATCAGGTGCTCATTGAAAAATGCATCTCCGGCTGGAAGGAGATTGAATACGAGGTCATGCGCGACGGAAAGGGCAACGTCATTACCGTCTGCAATATGGAAAACTTTGACCCCGTGGGCGTTCACACCGGCGATTCCATCGTCGTGGCGCCCAGCCAGACGCTCTCCGACAAGGAATACCAGATGCTGCGCACCTCGGCGCTGAATATCATCACCGAGCTTGGCATTGAGGGCGGCTGCAACTGTCAGTTTGCCTTAAAGCCCGACAGCTTCGAATACGCCGTCATCGAGGTGAACCCCCGCGTGTCCCGTTCCTCGGCGCTGGCCAGCAAGGCCACGGGCTATCCCATCGCCAAGGTGGCCGCGAAGATCGCTATCGGCTATTCGCTGGACGAGATCACCAACGACGTCACGGGGCAGACCTGCGCCTGCTTCGAGCCCGCGCTGGATTACTGTGTGGTCAAGTTCCCGAAATGGCCGTTCGACAAATTCGTATACGCCAAGAAATCCCTGGGCACGCAGATGATGGCCACGGGCGAGGTGATGGCCATTGCCAACAGCTTCGAACACGCCTTCATGAAAGCGGTGCAGAGCATCGAGCTGGGGCTGGAAACGCCCACGCTGGAAACGCTGTCTGCGCTGACGGACGAAGAAGTGGTGGAAAAACTGCATGTGTGCGATTCCGACCGCTCTTTTGTTGTGTACGAGGCCATCAAGCGCGGCGTGCCGTTTGAGACGATTTACAATATCACTAAAATTGACCCGTGGTTTTTGGCAAAGCTGCAAGGGTTGGCCGAAACAGAGCTTGCGCTGGCCGGGCTGCGAGGCGGCATACTGACGGAAGAGCTGTACCGCACCGCAAAAATGCAGGGCTTCCTGGACAAGACCGTGCTGCGTCTGACGGGACTGGATGCGCTGCCCTGTGAAAAGCTGCGCGCGTCCTATAAGATGGTGGACACCTGCGCGGCCGAGTTCAGTGCGAAAACGCCGTATTTCTATTCCACTTTTGACGAGGAGAACGAAGCGGCGCAGTTTATCGCGGAACACCCCTCCGACAGGAAAAAGGTGCTGGTGTTCGGCAGCGGCCCCATCCGCATCGGGCAGGGCATCGAGTTCGATTATTGCAGCGTGCACTGCACATGGGTGCTGAAAAGCCACGGCTGCGAGGCTGTCATCGTCAACAACAACCCCGAGACCGTCTCCACGGACTTCGATACCGGCGACCGTTTGTATTTCGACCCGCTCACGGAAGAAAGCGTGGAGCATATCATCGCCACGGAAAAGCCATGGGCCTGTGTGGTGCAGTTCGGCGGCCAGACGGCCATCAAGCTGACAAAACACCTGACAAAGCTGGGTGTGAAGATTCTGGGCACCAGTGCGGACGCCATCGACGAGGCGGAGGACCGGGAGCGTTTCGACGCGCTGCTGGAAAAGTGCGGCATTCCGCGCCCGCAGGGCCACACGGTGTTCACCTGTGAGGAGGCACTGGCCGCCGGCGCACAGCTGGGCTACCCGGTGCTGCTGCGTCCGTCCTACGTGCTGGGCGGACAGAATATGATCATCGCCTACAATGAGAACGATGTGAGGGAATACATGGCCATCATCACCAGCCATGTGGATATGTCGAACCCGGTGCTGGTGGACAAATACCTGATGGGCACCGAGTGCGAGGTGGACGCCATCTGCGACGGCGAGGACTTCCTCATTCCGGGTATGATGGAACACATCGAGCGTGCGGGCATCCATTCGGGCGACTCCATCTCGGTGTATCCGCCGCAGAACCTCAAGCAGAAGATCAAGGGCACCATTGTGGATTATACGGGCCGTCTGGCCCGCGCGCTGAACGTGGTGGGCCTGATGAATATCCAGTTCGTGGTATACAACAACGAGGTGTTCATCATTGAGGTGAACCCCCGTTCCAGCCGCACGGTGCCGTACATCAGCAAGGTGACGGGCGTGCCCATGGTGGAGCTGGCCGTGCGCTGTATGCTGGGCGAAAAGCTGCGGGACATGGGCTATGGCACGGGCCTGTATCCCACGGGCGATTACTGCGCCGTAAAGGTACCGGTGTTCAGCTTCGAAAAGCTGCACGATGTGGACACCCAGCTGGGGCCGGAAATGAAATCCACCGGCGAGGTGCTGGGCATCGACAAAACCTTTGAGGACGCGCTGCTCAAGGGCCTTGTGGGCGCGGGCTACAGCCTGCGGCAGCCCACGCCGGGCAAATGCGTTATCCTGACGGTAAAGGACGCGGACAAGCGCGAGCTGGTGGACATCGCCTGGCAGCTCAAGGACATGGGGTACAAGCTGTACGGCACGTCCGGCACGGCGTACTATCTGGGCCAGAACATGGTGGCCTGCAACGAGGTGCGCAAGCTCAGCGAGGCGCGGCCCAATATCATGGACCTGTTTGAAAGCGGGCTGGTGGACTATGTGATCTCCACGTC
>PPYE01091248.1_pt1 | contig 12720 bp, 10 predicted proteins | sample 1559881 | NCBI WGS metagenome assembly PPYE01 (sample SAMN08240022, study PRJNA423297) | Human gut metagenome, whole genome shotgun sequencing project.
GGAGGTAATTATTCGTCTCGCTTGACTTTTTTAAAATAAATTTCCGACCTCTTATCTATTAACTGCAAACTTAGAGCTTTTTCTTTATATTATAGTTATCTTACGTCTAATTATGAACCGCTCGGTTCGGGAATCTGCTGGGAAAATGCTTTTACTTAAGCACTATGATACAGATAGGCAGATTGATAAACCAATCACTTTATGCAGTGTTACTTGCTGCTACGTACGTGACTATGTTATGTGGCTGCAATGATTTAGGCACTAGGCAATGTCCCCGATGTCAAACGTTCAAAACGGATATATCCAAACAATCCAACGACACAAAACCGATAGTCAATGTCTACTTGGAAAATTCGGGCAGTATGTTTGGTTATGTTAACGGGCTGACAGAGTTCGAAGAATCAGTCTATAGTTATTTGTCTGACATTTGCTTAAACTGTACCGATTCGCTGAACCTGTATTATATTAACAGTAGAATTGTTCCACTACAAAACAAATTGAGTAACAATGCACGTATCAAAGACTTTATAGAGAGATTGTCTCCTAATCATTTTGTAAGTGCCGGTGGCTCTTTGGGTACAACGGATATAGCGGAAATGATGTTTTCCGTTCTGAACAAGACGGACGATGATGTGGTGTCTGTTTTCATATCCGATTGCATATTCTCTCCGGGAAAAGGTATCAATGCCTCCGAATATCTTGTAAACCAGGAAATAGGCGTAAAAGTGGCTTTTGCCGACAAATTGAAGGACGAATCTACTTTCTGTGTGAAAGCTTATCGCTTGAATGGTAAGTTTAACGGAAAATACTATAATCGGTTAGACCAACCTACTAATATAAGTGATATCCGCCCTTTTTATATGATTTTGATGGGGCGTGAAGATTTGATAAACGTGATTTCGAAGAAAGTGCCTGAAGAAAAGATTAAAGGCAGAGGAGTAGAACATTCCTTTACTATCAGCAAGTCAACTCATAATGTGAACTATGAAGTGATAGCGACCCCTAAGATGGGGACGTTCAAAAAGTGCATGAAGAATCCCAAGTTTCATATTATCGATGCTAAAAAGGCGGATAAAGGGAAAAAACAAGGAAAGTTCATGTTCACTTTAGGAGTCGACTTTTCCGGTTTACCCATTGCGGGTGATTATTTGATTCATCCGGAGAATTACTCATTGAGTTCCAAGGATTATACGTTGAGCATTTCTACTCCCAAAGAAAAAGGGAAGTATTCGCATCTGCTCAGTTTTACATTAAACAAACAGATACATCAACCCAGTAAATGCGATTTAAAGATTATGTTGAAGAAGCAATTGCCATCGTGGATTGCCCAATGTACCGATGAAGATGGATTGAATATACATCAAGGCGATGCAATGACAAAAACTTATGGATTGAAGTATCTACTTGAAGGTATATACGAAGCCTTCGACTGTGATGACAATAGTTGTTTTGTTGGTATGAAAGTGTTTATTAATTAAAATTTTATTGGCTATGGAATTTATAGGTCGAATTTATTGTGTTTTTGAGTCCTTGTTTGGGCAGCAACTGGGTGAATATCTATGGGGGTATAACTGTGAAACGGATGACTATACCAACCCAGTTCTTTTTCCGCGCATTGCATTGTGGACTCTGCTTATCTCTGTTTTGATTGGTGTGCTATATTATTATGTCATAAACAGTGCACGTTTTCATCGCTGGTGGAGTTGGTTGATTATGATGTGCTTCAATGGTGTGTTGTGCTTTTTCTTTGCCTATTGGTGGATAAAGGAAGACTTTAAAGACAATTTGATAGGAGATTGCCTACTTTATTTGCGAAATGAATCCGGTGACATTGCGGATTATTATATTACAGATAGCAGTTTTTGGGGATTCAGTCTTACCAATGCCATTTTGTCGATTGCAGTGTTTTTTCTGCTTTCCATGCTATTGAAGTGGGGGAGTGTTAATTGTAGGAAATCACCATTCTAAAACAATATTATCAGGATGAGTAAATTGTATGTTTTCGGAATCGGAGGTACCGGTTCACGAGTGATTAAATCATTAACCATGCTGCTGGCATCTGGAGTGCGAATGAAATCGGATGCTATTGTTCCTATTATTATAGATCCCGATGTGGCGGCTGCTGACTTGACACGTACTGTTGACTTGATGCATACCTACAATAATATACGTGAGAAGTTGACTTTCACCACCGATGCTCAATGTGGGTTCTTTCGCACCGAAGTGCAGGAATTGCTGCCAGGATTTAGAATGGACTTGGAAAATACCCAAAACCAACTTTTTAAGGACTACATCCAACTGAATACCATGGATAGAGCCAACTATGCACTCGCAAAAATGCTGTTTTCGGACGACAACTTGAATGCGGACATGGAAGTAGGGTTTAAGGGGAATCCTAATATCGGTAGTGTAGTGCTCAACCGTTTCGCCCAATCTCCTCAGTTTCTTAAATTTGCATCCGACTTTCAGAAGAACGACAAGATATTCATCATCAGTTCCATCTTTGGTGGAACAGGAGCTAGCGGTTTTCCGGTATTACTTAAGAATTTGCGCACATTGCAAACGCAAAGTACGCTGCAAACACAAGGTGGGGCATTCCCCAATGCCAAAGATATCCAAGATAGCGTGATAGGTGCCATTACTATATTGCCTTATTTCGGTATAGAACCAAATGGGGAAAGTGCCATTGACGAAGCTACTTTTATTTCGAAAACGAAAGCGGCTTTGTCTTATTATAATCAAAATATGAGTGCTATTGATGCCTTGTATTATTTGGGAGACAACATCTTGAGTAAGTATGAAAATAATGAAGGAGGAGAATTTCAGAAGAACGATGCACATTTGCTGGAATTGATTGCAGCGTTGGCTATTGTCAATTTTGATGAAGATTTTGATGAAAGAAGCCTCAAAACTATTTATCGTGAATTTGGTGTAAAGCAAAGCGGAGAGAACCTGATATTTCCCGATTTGTGTGACGCAACGTATGATATCATTGTGAGGCCAATGACTCGATTTACATTGTTATGTAAATTCTTCAACGAGCAATTGAGCGATTCTATCCGACAAAAATTGCCTTGGACGGTTCGTTTCAATGAAAAGAAATGGTTTGCCGACCGTTATGTGAAGAGCTATATCAATAAGTTCGTAGCCGAATATATGATATGGCTCAATGAAATGGGAAAAAACAGACGTGGATTTGTACCTTTTGAGTTGGAAGAGAATAAGAATGCTGTATTCAATCTTGTCAAAGGATGCGAAACGAAAAAAGTGCTGTTTCATGTAGATTCAAACTATGCTCTGTTTGATGGCTATTTGAACAAGAGAGAAAAGAAATTCAAAGAAGGATTGTCGTTGGAACAGCGTTTTATGGAGTTGTTTGCTGTAGTGACCGACGAACTTATTAATGATAAAATCAGATTGTAGTATGGCACATATTTTTCGTTTATATACAGCCGGTGGTAGTGACAACATCGACGGCTGGGCTGATTCCATTGAATACGGAACAAAAGCTATCGGTAGTATCAGTGATCCGGAGGGGGCAACTTGTAAAAGGGAAATAACCTCTATTCCCAGTCCTTTTGCCCGTATGGACTTGATGAAGAATGCTTTTAGACAAGTGGTGGAGAGCAAGGATTTGGATAATCAGTTGACAGTTTATCATAAACTGGTTTCGGACTGTTTGGATGTGGCGGAAATATTTTTCAATATAGAGAAGTTGCGAGACAAGTTCGACATCATTCGATGGAATAAGAAAGAAGCTCTTGGTCTGCTTCTTGATAAAAAAAGTAGTTTCGCACACAAACAATTGGGAGAGACCTTGAATATGTATCTGAATCAAGATGCGAGTACGTACAATTTTGATTTGCTCCAGAATATTTACTTGCTGAATTATAAAGGGCCGGATGCTCCTTCGCAGATGAATATCGTGGGTGCCACTTCTCCGGCAACTTTATTCTTTACATCTGCCAACAACTTGAATTATGTGTCTGCCAATGTCTGTTTTGGCAACGACAAACCTTTCGATTCCAATTTTCAACCGTTATACAGGCGTGACACGCAATTTATCTTGTATTGGTTTGGACTAAAGAATTTTTGGAATCAGTTGCAGGACAAGACTGCACGTTCTTTCTCTAATCTGTTTAAGGAAGTTGATGAATATTTGGAGCTGACTTTCAAATATTTGACGCAAGAACAGAAAGATCTGATAAATAAGATGACAAAAGCGGATATTGATAAATATGTCTCTATTTCCATTACCACCAATACCGATCTTGTGGAAGTCTTGGGTTGTGAGTTGAAATGTCTCAATGTAGACAGTTCGTTTCATACAGATTTTGTCATAGACAGTGATTTTACGGTTGGAGGCAAAAAGCCTTTGGTTCTTCCTGTAGATACTTTCCGAAAGTCACTGATATATACTCAAGACGTGTGGGATGAAAAAACAGTCGTACCGATTCACGACGATACTCCGCTCGATAAGCGGAAACTGCCTGTTGACGGTCGCACATATCCTTATTTAACCATGGGTGACTTTTTGGAAGATACCCTCATTTGCAACAGCTATCCGTTGAATGTGGACTGTTTCTACAATGGCGGCGACAAGCAATGCGGCGAAGATGGTGGATTCAGCTATTTGCTTCCCATCAAGAAAGCCTATTTCCTGTATTTTACGATAGAAGATCTCAAAAAGCACTTCCGTATGGAAAGGCTTGAAGTGGTGTCTGATAAGGTAGTGAAAGTGACGCTCGATATTCCGGTCAAGGCAGAAAACGGACAAGTAAATTTCATTACTTACGAACGTTTCTATTATGAGAACTTAGCCGGAAATTCCGACGAGAGCAGTGGACGTATCATCGTGAAAGACTTTGCCTTGCACATCTTCCCATTCTTGAAAGTGAAACAAAACGTGATGGCAGATTATCGTGTCAATGTGATGGACTTTGAGGGGGATGATAAATACAATCTGTCGTTTGGTAATGACCAAGGCGTATTTGAAAAAGAATGTTGTTTAAGAAGAAACAATACGAGTGATGGCGATGTAATAGTAGCCGGACGTACAGTGCTTTCTCCACAGACATTTGTATTCAAATCCGTTTTTTCCTATCTCGTTTTCAATGTAGAAGGAGTGGATAATATCATTATTCCCGAATTTCAGGGAAAGGTGGGTGCCCGTTCATTTGAATTTGCTATTGATTTTGGTACTTCAAACACGCATATCGAATACCGGATGGATGGTGGAAAGATAGAGCCGTTCACCATTAAGAAAAATGAAAGTCTGATCCAGCCTATGAATATAGGCTACGGTAAAGATCCAGACGATGTGATAATGGCAGACTTTATGCCAAGCGTGATTGGCGAATACTTTAAGTTTCCCACCCGTACGGTCCTTTCGGAGAAAGCCGGACTTGACTGGATTGGCACAGAAGTCGTTCCAATGGCAGAAACCAACTTGCCTTTTGTTTTTGAAACAATGGATTTACCGCCTTACAATAAGTCGCACGTTGATTTAAAGTGGGCCGCAGAGGTGGAAAGTCAGAATCGTATTTGTTCTTATTTTGAAAATTTGATGATGTTGATGCGGAACAAGGTGTTGATGAATGGGGGGGATTTGTCTGCCACTAAAATAGCTTGGTTCTATCCGGCAAGTATGTCTTCCAAACGTGTGACGAAAATCCGAGATACATGGAAGATGCTTTATGGTATCTATTTTGGAGGTGACAGTGACACGCAAATCATCACGATGTCTGAATCTGTCGTGCCTTACTATTATTATAAGAAAAATAGTAAAGCGACAACCAATGTGGTATCCGTTGATATAGGGGGGGGGACTTCGGACATTCTGATAGTGAAAGATGGCAATCCTCTCTATTTGTCGTCTTGCCGTTTTGCAGCTAATGCTATTTTCGACTGTCAGCCATGCCATAGTAGTCCTTTTATAATCAAGTATCTCGATTATTTCCGTAGTGTACTTAATGCACAAGGATTGAGCGAAATCATAGAATTGGCAGACGGCTGGATGGAGGATGGAAAGCCGGCTTCGGACATTGTCATGCTCCTATTCTCTTTGGTGGGAAATAGGGATGTGGTTGGAAAGAAAATAACAAGCAAAGTGAACTATAGTTCTATGTTGTTTTCCGATTCCAAACTAAAGACATTGTTCATCCTTTTCTACACGGCATTGATATACCATATCGCCCGAACCATGAAATGCAAGTCGCTGGATTTTCCAAGGCATCTTACATTTAGCGGAACGGGGTCTAAACTGCTTCAAATATTAATTGATGTCAGTGAAAAAGAGGTTTTGGAGAAATATACAAAGCTTATCTTTGAAAAGGTGTATGGCACTGAGTATGATAAGGACGGGCTGGATATTCTGATTAACACTAGTAATCCTAAGGAGGTGACTTGTAAGGGAGGACTGCTGGAAATGAAAACGATGAGCGTTGCCGATATTGAAGATATGAAAATCTGTCTGTTAGGTACATCCGATGACGTTTTTGCTTCTTCGTCTTTTAAATATTCGGATATTGACTCGAAAATGATAGATGGAGTGGTAAAGGAAATGAATGTGTTTACCGATTTGTTCTACAAACTTGACGAGGAATTTTCTTTTTATAAGAAATTTGGTGCGATGAATACGGAAGACTTGGAAGATTTGAGACCATTATTTACTCGCGACATTGCCAAGTCGGTAAGGGACGGCATGAGCGATAAGAATCTGAAAGACAAAGTGGAAGAAACATTATTCTTCTATCCCATTCGTGAAATTCTGTGTGCCATAGGTGGAAATAACAAGATGTTGGAACCGGAAGATGAATAGAAACAGAATGAAAAAAATACTACTTATAATACTACTGACGACAGTCAGTAGTATTGAATATATTGCCAAAGCGCAAGGATTTAAAGCCGAAGAAAGACAGAAGATTGTCAACTATGTCAATTGTTATTATACGGCAAGGTATATTTTGAACAACCCTGATTATAAACAAGAAAATAAAGCTATAGAAAAGTATAAGATAAATGTAGATTCTGTTGAAGATGCATACGAGTATGACACTTTATATGGATATCTAAAAGAAAGCGGAGTTCTAGATTATACAGCCGATAGATTGACGAAGAAATTGAATGATAGAAACAGTAGCGTTACTGATTCTTTCTATATTGTTGATTATATTAATAAGATAACAGATACAGATGATTTTTCGAATTTTAAATTTACTGAAGAAGATAAATCAAAACTTGCAGATAAGATTCTACAATGGTATATATCGCGACATAGTAAAGTGGAATCTCCTCGTGAAAACAGAACTACTAGAAATGACGACGTGAATCCTTTACCTGTGCCACAGAATGAAATGGGATTCTCTATTTGGTACTTATGGCTATCGATTGGATTTTCTATTGTATGCTTGGTGGTAATAGTTCGGATGATGAGAAAAAATCGAAGATTAGCTTGGGAAATAGATAGTTATGATGAAGAAATAAGAAATAAAGATGAACAGCTTAGACTCGCAAATAGAAAACGGGATGAAGTTCAAAGGAAGCAAAGTGAAGCTGATAAGAATAAAGAAGCTGAAGATACTAATGAGACAAATGAGGTATTCTTTGAAATAACAAATGATATTCAAAGGAACACTGCCGATGAAGTCATTCCCGAACAGACTGCGATGGAAGTAGGTACTACTACTTATTATGCCGATGTGGATGTAAGTGATGATTGCTTTGTGCGTGTCAATGACAAGAGCACGAGAAAATCGGTATATGAGATAAATGTGCGTAAGCAAAGTTTTACTCTTATAAATGATTCTTATGAAGCCAAACTATCTAGAGCCAGCAGCTCGGGGGTAACAAACGCTTGTGAAGTTAGAGGCAGCTACGAAACGGGGAAAACCGTTTCTATCACTCCGGGCAAAGTGCAACAAGATGAGAATGGTAAATGGCGGATTATAAACAAAGCAATAATTGAAATAAAATAATGGAATCGAACGACTTAATAGGCTATGTTATTGTTGGCGCGGTAGTAATAGTATTGATATGTTTTCAGCTGAAATATTTTTTTGCCAATTGGAAATTGATAAAAGAGGTACAGAATCTGTTTCCGGTTTCAAGACAGTTGTTTGTCTCACAAACCTCAATGGCAATGAAGGACGGTAATTCGGAAGTAGAGAGTGATAAAGATGGTATAAAGATTTCTCAAATCGTATCTGTTGATAACTGTAAGGACCGTAAGACGTTTCAAAATATTCTGTGTTCAATAAACAACTACTTGTATAAGAATAAGGGGGCTGCCAGCGACTTTATGCTGATAAGGGACATTGTGGAAAGAAACTGTGACTCTAAAGAGGAGGAGATTAATACACAAACTCCTATACCGCTGTATATAGGCTTAATGGGTACCATGACCGGAATTATTATTGGTATTGGTCGCACGGCCGTATTGGGCGGTGGATTTTCTACATTTATAAATAATCCGGAGCAAGCCATCGGTGAATTGATGGGAGGAGTGGCCATAGCTATGATTGCTAGTTTGGTCGGTATTATTCTTACCACTGTTTCTTCTTTGATGTCTAAAACATCAAAAAGTAAGTTGGAAGCAGGTAAAAATGAATTTTATTCTTGGATACAAGCGCAGCTCCTTCCGGTTTTGTCGGGTAATATGGTCAATACGTTGCAGTTGTTGCAGCAGAATCTCTCCTCTTTCAATGATTCGTTTTCTTCTAATATTGGCAGGATGGAGAATGCACTGAAAGATATGAGCGGTTCATTTGACGACCAATTGAAAATATTGGAACTTCTTAAGAATTTGGATATAAAAAGAATGGCTACCGCCAATGTCACAGTCCTTCAGCAATTTGAGAAGAGTACTGCCAATTTCCAGCAATTTGTCTCCTATATTTCACAGACATCTACCTATCTTCAAGCAGTGAAGCAGCTGAATGATAAAGTTGGTGAATATGTGAGTCAGACATCTGCACTGACCAATCTTTCCAACTATTTTCAGGAAGAAAATGACTATTTTCAGTCGAGACGCTCGGAAGTCAATCAAGCTGTTGTGAAGGTGGACGATATATTGAAGAAATCTTTCCGGGCATTACAAGACAATGCGGAACAGGAAATCAATAGCTTGACTCAATTCCTTACAGAACAGCAGGACAAGTTTAAAGCACAGCTTCAGAATGTAGATGAGCAAAATCAACAATGGCTGACTGAACAACGTCAGATAATGGCGCAGCGCATTGAAAGCCAGGAAGAGGCATTTAAAGAAAAGGCGATTCAATTAGGTGTTGTCATCGATGAGATCAAAGAGTTTGCCGCCATCAAAGCGAGTATAGTTAATATCGAACATTTACTGGAAATGCGGCGTGATGACAGAACCGATGATGATTTGATGAAGCAGCAATATACTATGATGCAAAAACAAAATGATAGAATCGACCAATTGTGCCGCGCCATCGAAAATATGGCTTCTGTTGGTAGCCCCTCTACGTATGAAGAGCCTTTGAAACTGGTTAAAAAGAATAAACTGAAGACTGTGGCTTGGGGTATATTGGGGATCATGCTGTTTCTGGCATCCGTTTTGTTTATCATAGGAAGCATTTTGTTTATTACATACGGTCTTAAGGCTTAATAATATACATAAACGATGAAACACAAATCTTTCTTTTGGGCAAGTTATGCTGACTTGATGACTAGCTTGTTTTTCATTATGCTTGTTCTGTTCATCTTGACTACTGTGATGCTGAAAAGACAGGTGGGTGAAATAGAGAAAATCAAAGAAGCTACTGAAGAACAGATGGAGAAAATCAAGGAGATAGAAAATGCTGTCAATGAAATTGATACGACCTATTTTGCCTACAATAACGAACATAAAAAGCATATTCTGAAAATAGATGTTTCGTTTGCTGTAAATAGTTCGGATATTGATAATATACCTCCCCAAACCAGATTAAAACTGCTTGAAGCCGGTAAGACAATCAAAAGATTCATCACGGAGGCATCGCATAAATATGGTGTAAAGTATTTATTGGTGATAGAGGGACAAGCGTCCAAAGATGATTATCAAAGGAATTATGAATTGAGCTATGAGCGTGCGTTGGCATTAGTCAAATATTGGATGCAATATCACTTGGATTTTAATAAGGACGAATGTGAACTTATCATTTCAGGCAGCGGTCAGTCTGGCAGTCTGCGTGTGGAACCGGATACAAGAGGTAACAGTGCCAATCAACGTTTTCTTATTCATATCATACCCAAGCCTGGCATTATTGAACAAATAAAACTAAAGAGTGATGAAAAGTAGCGTGCTTTGTATCTTAACAGTGTTTTTTGTTATATTCTTTTCTTCTTGTGGCAATTCCGGCAGGAAACACAAGAATGAAAGAACGGCAGTAAGGACAAGCGTTGGAGCTAAAAATAGAAAGGTAGATATTGACTTGAAGTTGTCGTCTAATACCAAAATGATGTCAGGAACGGAAATATTCAAGCGATATAATAGTGCTGTGTTCATGGTCTATACTTCAGATGGCTATAATGCTTTTCAAGGTTCGGGATTCTTCATCTCTTCCGATGGGATTGCCGTGAGCAATTATCATGTGTTCAAAGGAACATCTATCGGGCTTGAAACCATAAAACTATCATCCGGAGAACAGTTGAGTATAGAGGATGTTATAGCCAAAAGTGAAGAGAGTGATTTTATCATTTTTAAAGTTGAGGTAAAAGGGAATCAACGGTTCAATTATATACCCATTGCCTCTGCATCACCCTCTGTAGGCGATAAGGTATATGCTATAGGTAGTCCTCGCGGGCTGGAAAATACTTTTTCATCGGGAGAAGTGTCGCAATGGAGAGATAAAAATCTGATGCAAATCAGTGCGCTGATTGATCATGGCAGCAGTGGCGGGGCGTTGATAAATGAATATGGAGAAGTGATAGGCATTACATCCGGCTCGTTTTACGATGGTTCACAGGCAAATTTGAATTATGCTTGGAGCATTGATGTAATAAAATCCTATATAACGATGAAAAAATAAGAATGTCTGGTCAATACATTAAAAGTATACGACCGGACATTCTTGTTAGTTCACTAGTGCGTTACAAATGACGTTCCGGATATAACTCATTCCACCATTCGGGACAGTCTTGCAACCAACGTGCAAACCAAGCCATGATAGAGTTGTACCATTTGATACGCTTATCGTAATTTGAAATGAAATGGTTTTCGCCATTCACGGTAATAAACTCTACGGTCTTGCCTTATATCTTCAGCGCATTGAAAAGTTGGATATTTTCTCCGATAGGGACATACGTATCCACTGTGTCATGTAGCAATAGTAACGGCGTGTTAATCTTGTCAATATTGAACAGGGAACCTTGTTTGGTGAACAGTTTCGTTCCTTCTATAATATCATTCGCAGTCCGTTTTCTCCAAGCATTGACGTGGTGTGCGGAAAACTCCTGACTGAAGGCGATAGTGCCGCTGGGCTGGATGACATATACTACGTAATCACGTGATGCGAACAGTTGGGCGCAGTATGGGATGCCGATACCGCGTGTTGTAGGAGTCGTACCGCCGTAGTAGTAAACGATTAGCGGATACTTCTTGTTGGGGTCGAAGTCGGGTGAGAGACACATCTTTCCGGTGATAACTGTTCCGTCCGAAGCCGTAAAGTTCCAAGGGGCTGTTTTACCTAATTCTATTTTGTCAAGAATCGGTTTCATCGCGTCGGCAAGCAGGCGGGAAGTTTTTTTCATATTGTAGAGGTAGGCAATTCCCGAAGTGCTATCCGATTGACCAATATAGGCGGCAATAGCCGGATTTTATTCAGGCAATGTGAAATTGCCGACAACATCTGTTTCGAGGTTCAACTTTTCGAAATTACCGTTTTGGGGAGAATGACAGTAGATTTTCTTGTTGTCGCTGTCGTCAGTGTTGAAGTAAATACAACTGTCTTCGCGGTTCCATTGCAAAGGGCTGACGGTAGGATTGAAGTCTTTGGTTATCGGTCGGATTTTGCGTGTAGCCAAATCCATGATAAAGGCTTGCGTACTTCGATAGCATTTTTTGCTTTGTAGTACGTAAGTTTCTCTTGTGTCCATGCTTGGAAAGCAACCCAAGTTATCAATAAAATGGTAAAGAGCATTCCTTTCTTTTTCATGTGTTGTAAATTAATGAAGAGGGGCATAATAGATTCGGATAAATGTAATGACTCTGATTTTAGCATACAACTAAATAGCTTCCTTTTTAGTATTCTATTTGATTAAGTATTCCATTGAGATAAGCGATGGCTACTCCATAGTTCGTCATAGGAATGTGCTGCTCCCGCGCACGTTCGATGCGACTAAGTACGTATTTACGATTAAACATACATGCTCCGCAATGGATAATCAGCGAGTAAGGAGTCAGATCTTCTGGAAAGTCGGTTCCTGCTACCATATCAATTTGCAGATTCTCTCCAATCCGTTTTCGTAACAAACGGGGAAGTTTCACTCTTCCTATATCTTCTGAAAGGGGAGCGTGTGTACAAGCTTCCGCTATCAGTACGCGTGACGATTCCGTCAGTCTTTCGATGACAGCTGCACTTTCTACATAATAGTGAATATCACCCTTATAACCTGCGAAAAGCACCGAGAAAGAAGTCAGTTCACTTTCCTTTGGTTTCTGTTCATAAATCGCTTTGAAAACTTGTGAATCGGTGATGATTAACTTCGGAGGACGGGCAA
>PPYE01585785.1_pt1 | contig 12720 bp, 6 predicted proteins | sample 1559881 | NCBI WGS metagenome assembly PPYE01 (sample SAMN08240022, study PRJNA423297) | Human gut metagenome, whole genome shotgun sequencing project.
AGGTGCTCAAGGAATCCACTGCGAGCCTGAATATTTCTTAGCTCTGCATATTTCTTTACATACCCAAATGCAGTCTTATCTGCAATGGTGCCAATAGTACCGGCCTTAAATACATTATCACGGCCGAACAGTTCTTCCGTGTATTTATGAGCCTTCGCTTGGTAGTCACCAGAGAAGTTCAAATCAATATCTGGAACCTTATCGCCTTCGAAACCAAGGAAGATAGCAAATGGAATGTCATGACCATTCGTTTGTAATGGATGACCGCAATTAGGACAATCACGACGAGGTAAATCGAATCCGCCGGCGTATTCACCATTTTCATAAAATTCCGACCACTTACATTCAGGGCAAATATAATGCGGTGGCAATGGATTAACCTCTGTAATCTCCGACATGGTCGCTGCAAAGGACGAACCTACAGAACCACGAGAACCTACGAGATAGCCATCATCTAGCGATTTTTTTACCAGCTTATGAGCGATATAGTAAAGCACGCCATAACCATTGCTGATGATACAGTCGAGCTCATAATCTAGGCGTTCTTGTACAACACGAGGCAATGGATCACCATAAATCTTCTTCGCATTTACATAACACATTTCTGTGAAAGCTTCATCGGCCCCTTCGATTTTAGGTGAATATGTGCCATCTGGCACTGGTTTAATGTCTTCAATACTATCGTTGATGGCCCGTGTATTCGCAACAACAACCTCATAGGCCTTTTCTTCACTCAAATATGGGAATGAAGCTAACATTTCATCAGTAGTACGCAAATGTAAATCTGGTTGTTCGTCCGCATCAGGGAACCCACAAGCGGTTAACATAATCTCACGATAAATCTTTTCTTCTGGCGTTAAATAATGAACGTCACAGGTAGCACATACGCGTTTATTGAGGGCTTCGCCCAATTCAATAACCGTCTTATTCATATCGATCAGAGCTTGTTCATCTGGCACGATACCCTTGCGAATTAAGAATGTATTGTTGGTATGTGGTTGAATTTCAAGGTAATCATAGAATGATGCAATCGTTAATAGCTCTTCTTTGGAGGAACCTTTAACAATAGCCTGCATCAATTCACCTGCTTCACAGGCAGACCCTATAAGAATACCTTCACGATGCTCTTCAATGATAGAACGAGGCAAACGAGGTCTCCGTTTATAGTATTCCAAATGGGATATGGAAATCATTTTGTACAGATTACGTAAGCCCACCATGTTTTGAGCTAATAAAATAATGTGATATCGAGGCGCTTCATCTTTTCGTTTTACAACGTCTAAGGATAATTCTTTTTCTAAATCCGCATCATCAACAAGATATCCTTCAACGCCATAAATAACCTTAACACCAAGTTCTTTACCAAGTGCTTGTGCTTCAGGAAAGGCTTGTACAACACCATGGTCCGTAATAGCGACCGCAGGATGGCCCCATTTTTTGACAGTTTTAAATAAATCCTTAATCGATACGAGTGCATCTTTATCACTCATCTTAGTATGGAGATGAAGCTCAACACGAGAATCGGGTCTGTCTTCTGTCCGTTCATTTGTATTGTCTTCTTCGATAGCTTCGATACTACGTATAGATAAAATATAGTCCTTATCAAATCGATCATCAAAGTTGACACTACCTTGAACGCGCACCTTTTGCAATTTCTTTAATTGCTTTAATAAGGCATCCCCTTCTTCTGGACTATTCGTAAATTTGATAAACTTCATACTGTTCGTATCATCTACGATACTGCCATTTACAATACTTTTACCAGTCCTAGTATCGCGTTTATCAAGACCAATGAACACACCTTCAAAAATGACACTTGGTGTTTCTACAGTGCCCATGATGCTGGATGTCGTGCCCTCAATGCGTGGACCTAAAATCATGCCCTCATCAGTTGGGGCATCCTTAGGCGCGCGTTGTGGATATTTCTTGCCCCCTTTGTGTTGATGTCCATTATTAGCTGAAGATGTAGATGATGAGCTACTAGATACAGATGGATTTCTTGTAGTTACAGACTCATACGATGTGGGGTCTGGATTAAAATAGTCCAATTCCACCGCATCCATAAATGGCACAAACTCATCTGCATAATCAATTTCATCATCGTTATTGCCAGCAAAGGACTTTCCTCTCTCTGGCATGTTTTCTTCTTCTAATTTTTGTCGATGCGCTTCAACGTCTTCAATAAATTCACCTACACCACAACCACCGGCATAGTAGTACGGTGCAAATTCTTCATCATCGTCATCTACCTTCCACGCAAAGCAGCAAGATGTAGTTGCATTGGTAGGAATCGTATCAAAGGAAATATTTTTTTCTTTGTACCAAGCAGCTAATCGTTCTTGTAATGACACTAATGTTTTAAATGCTGAATCTGCTGCTTGTATGGTTACCTGTTTATCATCACAATTCACATAGAAAGCAGGTTTACTATTCTGTTTTGGTACTACTCGATAACGTACTTTCATTTTTATCCCTTATACCCACAATAGGTCAAACATAAATCCCTAAATCGCCACATATCCCCTTTGCTTGTGCGACTATCTAATATAACCTCATATAATCCTTTTAATAGTGCTTTTAAAGCCTTTATAGAAATACGAGAACTTGCTTCATAGGCCAGTTTTATAGGGTACGGCTTATAAGAGGCCCCATTTTCTTTACAAAAATTTTCTACCTGTTTAGCTGTCATACCTGCAGCACGACATTCGCTTACCAATAATTGGAGCCGCAACTGTCCTTCGATATAGCCCATAGCGCGATCGATTTCTTTATAGCTAAACATAAACGGAAATAATTCTAATAAGGTATTCACATCTTGTTTTAATAGAGCTTCTTTAAAGGTAAAGATATTTTTAGCTCCATAATTACTGCTATGTTCCATTAAAAAGGATCTATCAATTTTCTTATGATTCCCTAATAACAGAAAATATCGGTCAAACTCGGTACGCATAAACGCAACCGGCACATCTTGCCATAACTCCAATAGATGAGATAGATAGTCGTGCCCATCAGGCGTCAGCGTATATCCATTAGAGGTGCAATACTGACGAATCCACATCAATAAATCGTCACCTTCTAATCGCTTACATTCCTTATTAGGAATAGCATCTAATATCTTTTTATTTTGTTTTAATCGTTTATCCACCATATCGTGATAGATAATAAGTACTGGATTATCACCGGTATAATTCATCAGTAACTCGGCCAGTGCATCCCATTCTTGACTCTCTTTTTGGCCTGCTTTTTTCAAGATAGGTAGATTGATAAGACAAAATACCTTGGCATCGCCAAATAAAGAATCCTCCATCAATTGTTCTGATATTTTGGAAGGACCTGCTTCATCATGCAATACGCGCACATCTAGATTTTTATGAGATAAGAAAAACTTTTGTTTCTCTTCTTCTATAAGTTGTGGTTCATTACCATAGATTAGATATACTTGATTCATCGCCAGTCCTCCTTTCATAATCGATAGTCCGGAATATATTGATAGCCCCATAAATGAACATGTTCTGCATCGGGATCAATGTCTCGCATCGCTCCTCGAGGCATGCTAACAAGCACGGGATGATTCAAATGTAATTCTACAATTTGATTCATCATATACGACTGCGAGGTAATCAAAATAGTGTTCCTCATATCATTTAATTGTAGTTTTTTTTCACCATTTTGTCTATTATAGACCATCACAGACGTTATATCATTTTTGTATAAAACAGTATTTTTGCCCGTCGATTGAAATCGTTGAACATGAGCATTTTTTAATGGAATACCAAAACTTTGGAGTCCATTTCTTACGCGAATTTCACTAGCTTTCATAGGAATAGCATCAGGTGTATCAATATATACCATAGCTATTTTTTCATAAGGCTTAACAATGAGGAATGCATTTGACTGTTTCATAGGTATAATATGCAAAATCGTTTCATTCCTATATAAGATGCCACTATAAGCTATCGCAATTATGCCAATTCCCATAAGTACAATTCCTTTTGTGAAAGTTCTAAATTTAAGCTTTAATGAGACTAGGTTAATATATAGTAATCCCACACATCCATAGTATAACACCCCTAATGTGGCAGAAATGGTACCTATCCACCATAGACATATAGAACTGTTAGCGAGATGCGCATTTACATATAAACAGATAGTTAATATCCAGTCGATTACGTTCCAAACCATACCTATTGGTATAAGTAAGGATATTATAGTACAACCAAATAACATAACAATAGCTATATCAAGTAAAGGTGTAATAATAATAGCTGCAAAAAGACTTGCTAAACTCAAATAGTGAAAGTAATAGAGCTGGAACGGTATCAATAAAAGCTGTGCACTGATGCAGAGTACTAGTGGAGCTTTCACAATCGGTGGCAATACTGTAATCCATCGATATAATGGCATGCCAAATAATAAGAGTCCATAGGTAGCTCCAAAGGATAGTTGAAAGCTCACGTCTAATATAAGTAACGGATCATATAGTAAAAATAGTATAGCCGTCACTGCTAATCCTTGCTTCGCCGTATACATACGGCTCTTTACATAGGCTAAAGCAAGCCAAATCCCCATTATGGTAGAACGCACAACAGGTGCACTGAAACCAACCACTATACAATAAAAGATAGATAGTATAATACCACCCATCATAGCATAACGTTTCCTGATACGACATACTCTGCATAGGCCATATACGATAGAAAATAACAGTGCAATATGGGAACCCGATATAGATAAAATATGAATGATCCCAGTGTAGCCAAATTGACGCAGCACATCTTGACCTAATTCTCCATAATGGCCTCCTAGAACTAATGAAATTCCAAGCCATTTGGTTGTATCTGATAGATATTGCTCCATCAATACTTCAACAGCACTACGCATCGAATCAATTATGTGAAGACACCGTTGATAATAACCGATATAAGAATCTATCTTATACTGTTTTAGAGCATGTAAATCCACCACCTTATAGGTACCATCAAACATGGCACCCATATCTTCATTGCGAATTGCCTTATTTCGCTTATCAATAGTGCCTCTCTCTTCTGTCAAATAGAGAGATTTAGGCGTACCATAAACGATAATCGAATCCCCCATATGAAGATGTGTAGAATTTTCTTGTATTGTTACTCTAATATGCCCATCGGCCTTAATATGCACGCCTTTTGCCGTATCCTTGTGTGGCACTAACCCTAACAATATAGCACTAAATGATCTATATTCTTTTCCATCAATCACTTTTAAATCTACCGGAGAATCAATGAGTAGTGCATATTCGCCTTCTTGTGATAAAAAGAATTTAGTGTGCCCTACATACTGATTAATTTGATGGTTTACATGTAAAAATGATATGCCACCTAATGCACATGAGACGATGCAGGTTACAACTATATATTTAATTGACAAAGACGATTGTAACCTATAGCGAACCACAGCTTTAACCAATGTATATAGTAGATAGCCAGCAGCACCAAACATACAATACCAACTCGTATCGAGCAATACATAATGCGAGCTATAGGCACATAAAATGCCTAGTATGATACCACTTAGAATATAATGGGCTATCTCCGAATAGGTGATTAGCATATTCAGTGTCAAATAAATAGGTAAATTAGACTGTAATTTTATCGCGTATTTTCTTAAATAATCCATCGCCGATACCTTTGACGTGCTTGATATCCTCTATAGATGTAAAAGCGCCCTTACTTTGTCGATACTCTTCAATCCGTTTTGCCATGGTTGGCCCAATTCCAGGCAGTGAATCGAGTTCCTTAACGGTAGCCGTGTTGATATTAATCTTTTGATTTCGTAGTAATGATTCAGGATTCCCGTGAAAGTTAAATTTGATGTGAATATGTTGTCCGCCTATCACTGTCTCTGCTAAATTGATGGACTCTACATCTCCATATGGTAGTGCACCTCCAGCCCCTTTTATAACATCGCCAATTGTCGAGCTAGCTGCCACCTTATAAAGACCTGGCGATTGAATAGCACCCGTTACATACACAATAGCATCTGTACCTTCAGTATGTTGTTCAGGTTGAACTACCCCATTATTAGCATGAGTAGAATTACTTTCATGATGATTAATGCTATTCACGTCTGACGTATTAGCCGCTAATACAGACGAATCTGGCATTGTGGTGCTTCCTTCTGTTATAATAGGCCATAGGAAATAAATTCCTACTAAAACACACAGGATTATTATAATCCACTTATGTGACACAATCATTTGTTTCATATGGTCACCTCCTACTATTAGAGTTTCCATATACAACAAATAACTCCTACTTGTGACTCTATTAGTCACATAAGCAGGAGTTTTCAAAATTATATCGAATTAAAGGAACATACTTTACCGGTATATCCTATTACTATGTTAAGGAGTCTATAATGAATCAAGAATTATTACGTAAATACGCCCGTACTTTATTGCAGTCTGGCGTTAATTTACAAGAAAAGCAAACACTCATCGTATCTGTTGATGTAGACAATAAAGATTTTGCAGTCATCGTTACGGAAGAAGCCTATCAATTGGGTGCCAAAGAGGTTATTATCAATTGGCGCCATACCCCAATTACACGACAACGCTTATTACATGCTGATGCATCGGTTCTAGAAACACCGGCTAAATGGATTCCTGTATATTACGAGCAATATGTAGAGGAAAAAGCTGCCTTTTTATCACTTATCAGTGCCAATCCAAAGGCGTTAGCAGGAATTCCTACAGAGCGCATTAGCCTAAACTCACGCAATCTCAACAAGGTTCTGTCCTTCTACCATACAGCCATCATGAACTCATCCGTAACATGGTGTGTAGCCGCTGTACCAACAGTGCTTTGGGCTGAACTTCTTGGCTATGAAGGATCAGATGAAGAAAAAATTGACCAACTCTGGCTTACATTACTAAAGTTATGTCGTCTCAATGATGTAGAGGCAAAAGAAACATATGCGCATCACATGGCTAAGCTACGCCATCGTCGCGAAGCATTAAACGCTCTTGATTTGAAAGCATTGCGATACACATGTGAAAATGGCACAGATTTACTTCTCGAATTACCAGAAGACCATATTTGGCAAGGTGGCGAAGAGTTCTCTAAAGAGGGTATCAAATTCAATGCTAATATACCTACAGAAGAGGTGTTCTGTGCACCTCAATGGAATGGTGTAAATGGTAAAGTAGTTAGTACAAAACCACTTATCTACCAAGGCAATCCTATTTCTAACTTCTCCTTTACCTTTAAAAGCGGTAAAATTGTTGATTACACGGCTGAAGAAGGATTAGATATTCTTAAAGAACTCATCGAAACAGACGAAGGATCTCAATATCTTGGTGAAGTAGCCCTCGTGGACCATTATAGCCCTATTAGCCAATCTAACATGATTTACTATGAAACATTGTTTGATGAAAATGCATCCTGCCATTTAGCAATCGGTGCAGCCTATCCAACTTGTCTAAAAAATAGCGACGGCCTTTCTGAAGATGAACTCAAAGAACGTGGTCTCAACCACTCCCTTGCTCATGTGGACTTTATGATTGGTCACGAAAACATGAATATTAAAGGCATTACAAAAGACGGCCAACAAGTAGATATCATGATCGACGGCCGCTTATTGGTATAACACACAACATATAAAAGGGATGATACATCCTCCGTAAGCTCCACCGGCCGGGTCTGACTCCGGCCTTCGGCCTCCGCAGGGCCAAAGTCGCTTTCGAAGGATACACCATCCCTCTTTTATCTATTATAGTGTTATTTCTAATACGCGGCCCGTCGATTGATATTCAATAATATCTACACCAGCCGTCTTTAGCATACGTTTTGAAGCCTTAACCTCTTTAGTATCTTTGTACAAATCATCTCGATAAATAACGGCCTTTATGCCGCTTTGAATAATCGCCTTTGCACATTCATTACAAGGGAATAGTGTTACATAAATCTTAGACCCTTCTAAAGAGCCACCGCGATAGTTTAGAATCGCATTTAATTCACTATGAACGGTATAGAAATATTTATTATCATCTGCCGTATCCCGTTCCCACGTAAAATCATCATCACTACAATTTAAGGGCATGCCATTATAACCGATGGATAAGATCTTGTTGTCATTGCTGACGATACAGGCCCCCACTTGTGTATTAGGATCTTTGGAGCGTTGCGCAGCCAAAATAGCAACGCCCATAAAGTATTCATCCCAAGAAATATAATCGCTACGTTTTGCCATAATAACCTCTCTAGATAATAAAGCCCCCTTCTACCTATGTAGTTGGGGGCTTTCATTATATTAACAAATCATATATAGAAATATTATTTTACAACGATATTCACAAGTTTACCTGGTACGTAGATAACCTTAACGATTTGTTTACCTTCTGTAAATTCTTGAACACGGCTAGATTCTTTAGCCAATGCTTCCAATTCTTCTTTCGTAATATTCACAGAAACAGTTAATTTATCGCGAACCTTACCATTAACTTGAAGAACCACTTCTACTTCGTCTACTTTAAGAGCAGATTCTTCGTATGTTGGCCAGTTCATAGTATGAACGGATTCAGTTTCGCCAAGTTCATGCCACAATTCTTCTGTAATATGTGGTACGAATGGAGCTAACAACAACACGAGATTATGTGTTAACTCATTAGCAAGATCAGCATTTACGGATTCTGCTTTGTCCTTGTGTGCATACATAGCATTAACAAGTTCCATAATTGCACTGATTGCCGTATTAAAGTTGAAGTTATTATCTAAATCTTCTGTAACCTTTTTGATAACGCGGTGTAATTCGCGGCGTAATGCTACTTCGTCTTTTGTAAGGTCTCCTGTATGATTTTCTTTTGCTGCTTGGTCATACGCATCAACAATACGCCATACGCGACCTAAGAAACGATAGGAACCTTCAACACCTTGGTCACTCCAATCAAGATCGCGATCAACTGGTGCTGCAAACAAGATGAATAAGCGCGCTGTATCAGCACCGTACTTATTGATAATTTCTTCTGGAGAAACCACATTGCCTTTAGATTTAGACATCTTGCTGCCTTCTTTAAGTACCATACCTTGTGTCAAAAGACCACGGAATGGTTCGTTAGCTTCGATGAGGCCTAAATCATGGATAACTTTCACAAAGAAACGAGAGTATAACAAGTGCAAGATAGCATGTTCAATACCACCGATGTATTGGTCAACGTTCATCCAGTAATTAGCAATTTTGGAATCGAATGGTGCTTTATCGTTCAATGCGTCAGTGTAACGCAAGAAGTACCAAGAGGAATCGATGAATGTATCCATAGTATCTGTTTCACGACGCGCAGGGCCACCACATTTAGGACATTTAGCGTTCATGAAAGCTTCGGATGTTGCCAATGGGGATACAGCACCGGATTCAAATTTAACATCTTCAGGAAGACGTACAGGCAATTCTTCTTCTGGTACGAGTTGTTCACCACATGTATCGCAATATACAACAGGAATTGGCACGCCCCAATAACGTTGGCGAGAGATAAGCCAATCGCGAAGGCGGAAATTGGTTTTACCTTCACCGATACCGCGTTCATGAAGTGCAGCCGTAATATTTTTACGAGCCTCTTCAGATGTTTGACCATCAAATTCACCAGAATTAATCAACACGCCATCTTCGTGGTCAGATTCTTCCCATGTATCGAAATTGTAGTTTTCACCATTGTGAGAAACAACAGGTTTAATAGGCAAATCGTATTTATGAGCAAATTCCCAGTCCCGTTCGTCATGAGCAGGAGAACCCATAACGGCACCAGTACCATAATCTACGAGAACATAGTTAGCAATCCAAATAGGCACTTGTTCACCAGACATAGGATTTACCGCATAGGAACCGGTAAACATACCTTCCTTAGGTGCTTCTGTAGACGTGCGGTCGATGTCGCTCATGTTGCGCATACGCGTGATAAAAGCATCTAAATCAGTTTTGTTAGGTGCATTTTCAATTAAACGTTCTACATATGGATGTTCAGGAGCCAATACAACGTAACTTACGCCGTAGATTGTATCTACACGAGTCGTATATACGGAAATACGTTCGTTAATGGATGGCACATCAAAAGAGAATTCTGTACCTTCAGAGCGACCGATCCAATTCTTTTGCATCAATTTAACGCGTTGAGGCCAACCATCGAGTGTATCGAGATCATCTAACAAGCGATCTGCATATTCAGTGATACGAAGGAACCATTGAGATAAATCTTTTTTCTCTACAGGATTATCACAACGCCAGCAAAGACCATCAATAACTTGTTCGTTAGCTAATACAGTGTGGCATGTTTCACACCAGTTAACCTTTGCTTCTTTTTTATAAGCTAACCCTTTTTTATAGAATTGTTCGAAGAACCATTGTGTCCATTTATAGTAATCTTCTTTACATGTAGCAACTTCACGGTCCCAATCATAGGAAAGGCCCAATGCTTTTTGTTGCTTTTTCATATTCTCAATATTATCAAGAGTCCATGTTTTAGGTGCAATACCATGTTTAATAGCTGCATTTTCTGCAGGCATACCAAAGGAATCCCAGCCCATTGGATGCAATACATTAAAACCATTCATTTTCTTAAAACGCGCTACTACGTCGCCGATGGAATAGTTGCGCACATGGCCCATATGCAAATTGCCAGATGGATATGGGAACATTTCTAATGCATAGTATTTCTCTTTACTTTCGTCATATTCAGTTTTAAAAGTATGGTTCTCATCCCAGTACTTTTGCCACTTTTTCTCAATATCTTGGGCTACATATTTTTCGTTCATGTAGGTGCCTCCTCAAATCTGTTTGTGATTCTAATTAATAGTATTATTGTACTACTTCGTACCATAAACCGTCAATTTATCTACTTTTTTACTACTTGAACAGCGGGAACGATAGATGCTATATCATTATCAACCTTTTGCTTTTCATTCACAGTCTTAGCATTCGCTTTTGTACGTTCTTTAGATGCTTTAGCTTCGGCTTTCGCCTTTTCTTTTGCAGCTTTAGCTTCTGCTTTTGCCTTCTCCTTAGCTGCTTTAGCTTCTGCTTTCGCCTTTTCTTTAGCTGCTTTTTCAAGAGCCTTACGTTCAGCCTTTGTTAATGGTTTTTCAACAACAGGCTTAGGAGCTTCAACAACTGGTGCTGTGTTAGGTGTACCTTTACCTAAATCAACGCCTTGAATCATTGTAATCGTAGTATCATCTTCAAAGCCTTTACGCCATGCAGCAAAGCCGGCCAATTGTAATTCTTTCACTAGGTTTAATTTATATCCTAAGGATTTATTATCTTCAAACCAAATCTTATCGGTACCACTAGTTGTTGGAATAGCTGCATAATAAGATTTTAACGTATCATTCCAAATAATATTCGATGCGTGATTTGTGAAATAAGATGATTCATTTTTAATGGCCAATGTTTCACCCCGTGCCACACCGCCTGATTCATGCCAAATTCTAGTGTAGAATGGAATGCCAAGAACAAGCTTATGACTTGGTACCTCTTGCAACATCTTCTCAGCATGATCGCGTACCCAAGGATAACTTGCAACCGGTCCTGCCGTAGTACTCTTGGCCCATGTTTCGTCATAAGCCATTAATACGACATAATCTACACTGTTAGCGAAGGACTTACGGTCATATACAAGAGACCAATTTGGACTATTAGAATATCCCGTTACATCTACAGAGGATTGAATATTATACTTATGTAATTCGTCAGCTAAGTATGCTACGAATCTTGTCAATTTATCACGGTCAGAATAGTCTACATTTTCAAAGTCAAAATTATATCCATCAAATCCATAAATATAAGCGTATTGAATGAGATTTTGAGCGTATTTCTTCCACACTGCTTCATCGGCTAAGATACCACTCGTAAAATCTGGATCAAAACGATTTGTAATAAGAGGCCACACATGATATCCGTTGGCCTTGTATGCTTTCACATAGTCCACATTAATATTAGGGCTAGATTCTAAGCCAAGGCTATGCAATTTGAACCAACTTGGAGAGATGATGTTATCTCCGCTGACATTCAATTTTTTCGCATACGGCGCATCTTGGTTAGGCCATGGGTCAAAGGCCCAAGATAGAGGTCCTTGGACAGGTTTATTTTGCAATACTTGCATCGTATCTGGTGCAGCGGTCAATTGAACGTGGTCACCATCCTTCGTATAGGTGACGCCTATCAACGGTGTTGCATTTTCTACATCAACATACTCGGCACCATCCCGTTTGGTAATCGGCAATTTAACGGGCTCTCCAACGGCTTTAGGATTCATCGTAATGGTTGTACCATTCAATTCTAGCTGTGGTACATAGATTGTATAAGATGTCTTATATTGATTGGCCTCATAATTACGGTTGGTCGTATTTAAATATTGTTGTAATGGCACCAATACTTCAGCCTGTACAGTATTACCAGAAATACTAGATAATACAGCAGCTGCCAAGGTAGTGACCATAGCAAATTTACGTAACATGTATGTCTCCTATAATTTATGCTGACTAGCTTTTGTTTACATAACAATTCTTATATTATATCATACATATATCGACACTTATAATTTCTATGCTTATAAAAGCATGAACGTTTATTCATAAAGGAGTTCATATGCATCAATATCTATTTTTCATAGGCGATTTCCCGATTAGGGCCTACGGTGTCATGTTAGCACTAGCCATCATTAGCGGTGCCTCTGTAGCCTATTTCTTACTCAAA